>JADMIO010607043.1_pt1 | contig 46376 bp, 43 predicted proteins | sample 8958161 | NCBI WGS metagenome assembly JADMIO01 (sample SAMN16585339, study PRJNA669376) | soil metagenome | isolation source: Crop rotation soil | place: USA: Cullars Rotation, Alabama | collected 2011
CGCGACAACTTGTCCACGTGGAATTCTAAGCTTAGGATCCCAATGTGCTGGAAAGTGGTCAAGCCCGCCGAGCCGTCCGAGCCGGCGGCCACGCCCGCCGATCCGACCGAGTGACGAACCGGGGGCGCACGGTCGCGGCACGCCCGACGTCGTAGGCTTGGCTCATGTCGAACGTGCTGAGCGGCGTGCTCACCCTGCAGGGCATCGTGCTGTTCGCCCTTGCCCTGGCCGCATTCCTGCTCCAGCTGGTCGCGCTGGTCGATGCCGTACGCCGGAAGTCGGCCGCCTTTCCCGCCGCGGGGAAGTTGACCAAGACGATCTGGCTGTCGATCCTTGCGGTGGCGACGGCGATCGGCTTCGTCAGTCTCAGCTACACGATGGCGCTGCTGTTCCTCAACATGATCGGCGTGGTGGCGGCGGCCGTGTATCTCGTCGACGTGAAGCCCGCGGTGGCGCGGTTCAGTGGGCGCGGGGGCAGCTCCGGGCCCTACGGTTCCTGGTAGCTGCGCACCGGACACCCACGTAAGCCGTGGAGTTCGCGGAAGTGTAGTCGGGCGACTACGCTTCGTTCGCAACGAAGGGGTGGTGGGGTCGTCGATGACCGAGTTCTTGGCTGGTGGACGCCGGCGCATTGACCGCGTGCTGGCGCCTGAGTTCATTTCCGGGCTCGGCGAGCTCGACCTCGACGGCGTTCGTGCGCGCCGGTCGGATGCCGACCAGGAGGAAGTCGACCTCTCGTACGCGCGCCGGCTGCTCCAGGGCCGGCTCGACATCCTTCGCGCCGAGCAGGGGCGTCGCGCCGGGGGGACGGCCGTCAACCTGCACCCGCGCAGCGACCAGGAGATCGTCGACACCCTGGCCCACATCCTCGCCGACGAACCTCGGTCGGATCGTGGCCTGGGCCGGTTCCTCGGAGCCGAGCCGAGCCGGGTCGGCGAGCATCGCCGGGAGGCGGAACGGGCGGTGGCCGACGTCTCCGATTCGGACCCGACGGGCCTCTCCTCGGAGGAGCTCGCCGCGGCGATCCAGCGCCTGGCGGTGATCGAGGCGCGGGTCTCCCGGGTGCGGCACGACGTCCAGGCCGTGGTCGACACCCTGACCGAGGAGATCGCCCGCCGCTACACCAAGGGCGAAGTCTCGTTCGCCTGATCTCCTGCGCCGCTCTCGGATTGGGGTGACCCGGTCGCGAATGCTGCACCCGGGTTACCCCAATCCGAAGCGCGGCTAGGCTCGCCTCCGTGCGAGCGGTGGTCCAGCGGGTTCTGTCCGCGTCGGTGACGGTGGACGGCGAGGTCGTGGGCGCGATCGAGCGCGCCGGACTCCTCGTCCTGCTCGGGGTGACCCACGAGGACGGCGCGGAGCAGGTCGAGCGGCTCAGCCGCAAGGTGGCGGAGCTGCGGATCCTGCGCGACGAGCGCAGCGCCCAGGAGGAGGTCGCCCCGATCCTGGTGATCAGCCAGTTCACCCTTTACGCCGACACCCGCAAGGGCCGCCGCCCCACCTGGAACGCGGCGGCGCCCGGCTCGGTGGCCGAGCCGTTGGTCGAGGCGTTCGTGGCGGCGCTGCGCGGCCGCGGGCTCGAGGTGGCCACCGGGAGGTTCGGCGCCGACATGGCCGTCGCGCTGACCAACGACGGTCCGGTCACGCTGATCCTCGAGGCGTAGGGCGACGTTTCGTCTACCGCGACGCGCATGGCCGAACCGGAGAACGGATCCGAGATCGTCGCGCGGGCGAGGGCGACGGCCGCGCGCTGGCTGGACGTTCCGGAGTTCCGCGAGCGGCGGTGGCGGCACGTTCAGGCGGTCGGCGCCAAGGCCGAACGGCTCGCCGTGGTCTTCGGAGGCGAGGGCCTTCGGCTGGCGGCGGCCGAGCGGCGATCACCCGCACCAGGGCACGGGCGTCAGCGCCAGAATTCGGCGATCTGCTCGGCACGGGCTCGGCCCTGCTCATACCCGGCTCGGGCAGCTTGCGGCCGCAGTGACGGATTCATGGCATTGACGCCGAACAGGTGCTCGCAGTCGCTGTCCGGGAAGATCGTCTCGACTCGGCTTCCGCGTTCGCGGAGCTCGTCGACCTGCGCCGCGAGGTGCATCCGCCAGGCCGGCGGCGTCAGCGCTCTGCTGCTGAACGGTGACAGCACCAGCACCCGCCGGTGTCCGGCCGCAAGGTCGGCATTCTCGTTGCGTCGGTAGCCGCCGTCGATGTACGGGTGGTCCCCGATCCGATACGGGAGGCCACTGGCACAGCTGGCAGCAACGGCATCCACCAGGTCGACGCCGCTGTGGCGGTCGAACACGACCGGTTCACCGGTACCGGCATCGACCGCCGTGATCAGCACCGTTCGTTGTGGCCAGCGCTGACTGGGCAGCCGCGAGGCGACGGTGGCGCGCCACTTCGTTTGCCAGGAACCGTCCGACGCCGCATCCCGGTCGAGCGCCGACGCGCCCAGTCTGCGGCGCAGGTCGGCCGCATCCTGGGCGGAGGCGATGATCCTTTCCATTCTTTCCAGGTGGTCTGTCACCGGCCTGTTCGGAGCGCCTCCCGGGCCGGTTCCGACCGGGCCGGTTCCGACCGGGCCGGTTCCGACCGGGCCGGTTCGGTGCTGCGGGGCAGCGGCGAGGACGGCGGCGAGCAACTCGGTCGCGCTCGCACCGGCCAGCTGGGCCGCGGCCGTCGATCCGGCCGACGTCCCGATGGTCAGATCGGCCGTGCTCACGTCCACCCCGGCTTCGAACAGTCCCGCGACCACGCCGATCAGCCACGCGTTGCCCGTCGATCCGCCGCCGCCGAGGACAAGCGCTCGCTCGCCCGTGTCGCGGGACCGCCGTGTGGCGTCGACCAGCGGTTGGGCCTGGCCGGAGCTCGGCTGGTCCGAGGCCGCCGCCGAGACGGAGTGTGGAGAAGAAGGAGGTGTCGAGTTCACGGGATCGCCTTTCGCGCTGAAGATTCGAGGGTCTCGTCCCCCGGGGGCTTGCGCGACACCACCAACCGGCCCCTTCAGAGCGTACGAATGGTGGACCGGGGCCATACCCACCACGTCGGCGCTGCCCCGATCTGCCATTCGTGAGGCCCGGTCGAGCGTCCCGGCGTGTTGCTCGGCAGCCCACCGAGCCAAACGCCGAGTCCACCGCGGGAAAGGTCTCGTTGGATGCCGCGACCCCATGGACGGGAACTCTGACGCTCGTGCCCCGACTTCAGTCGCCAGCGATCGCCGGTTGTGCGACGTTTCTGCCTGCCCTGGGGGGCAGGAGCGTCACGTAACCGTGATCAGCCGGCTGGAGCGGGGGCGAAGTCCACGAACTCGCTGTCCCGGTGCCCGATCGAGTCCTTCGCCCGGATCGAGAACGTCCGCCATCCGTCGGGGGCCGGGATGGCGAAGGTCGGCTCTGTCGAGGTCCAGGTCTTCTTCGTGTTGTTCCCCGCGTAGGAGGTCAGCACGTACGTCAGCTTCTTGCCGTACGACTTGACGGCATTGGTGCTGATCGTCAGCTGCGTGCCGGAGACCGACAAGGTCGGCGTCGCGGGCTTGCCCGGGGGGCGCACGCATCCGGCGGTGCGGCCGAGCTTCTTCAGGCCGATCTTGTCGTACTTACGGTAGATAGCCGGTGCGTTCGCGTAGAGCATCGGGTACATCACCTGGGTCCGCTTGCCGGAGTGTCCCAACCCGACCGCGTGCGCCAGTTCGTGCAGGTAGAGGCTGGTGCGTTCGCGGCGGCTGAGCCGGCTGAACCCGGTCGCCTTGATCACGACCGCACCCTCCACGTTGCGGTAGACGTCGAGGTTCCCTCCGGCGACGGACTGGGAGCCACCGACACCGATCGACGCCGCAGTCAGCATCGAGGACTTCTTCGCGCCCTTGCCGCGCTTGGCGAAGGCGAAGACGAGGTCGGTCTTGGCCCGCTTCGGGATGTCCCCGCTGTCCGGGACCACGCTGGTCTTGCCGTCGTAGACGAACGTGATCTTCGTCGCGCGGGACAGCTTCGCCACCGCCGCCTTGACGTGCTTCAGCTCTCCGGTCTTGACGATGCCGTTGCGGTTGATCCGGTAGTGGATCGCGCTGCACGGGTCCCAGCGGATCGGGCTGCCGTCGGGGTTGAGCCCGGTGAACGTGTACGCCTTTGCGGCGGTCGCCGTCGCGGTCGCGGACGCCTTCGGGGTCGTCCCACTCGTCTGGGTGGCCTGGGCGGGCCCGGTGATCAGCCCGCAGGTCAAGGCTCCGGTGGCGAGAACGCCGGTGGCTGCGGTGAACAGGCTGCGGCGAAGGACCTGAGGCACGGACAAGGCGGACCCTTTCGTGGGCGGGCGAAGCACGGCTGAGCCGAGGGCGACCGAGCGAGTTTCGCACACGATCGTTCGGGCCGGGCCAAGCTGCGCAGAAGTGCCGTGCGGCACTTGCGTCCCGGCGCGCCCCGGTGCATCATCTCGGTCATGTCGATCGGGATAGTCGAAAAGGTCTGAGCGTGCGGTTCCACTGGTTCCTCCCCACCAACGGCGACGGTCGTCACGTCGCGAACGTCGTCTCCACCGCGGGGGTCGGCCGCGACGCGCTGACCCGGCGGGCCAGCGTGCCTTACCTCTCCCAGATCGCCCGGGCCGCCGAGCAGGTCGGCTTCGACGCCGTCCTCACGCCGACCGGCGCCGCCTGCGAGGACGCCTGGGTCACCACGGCGATGCTGACGCAGCACACCACCCGGCTGCGCTTCCTCGTCGCGTTCAGGCCGGGCTTCATCCTGCCCACGCTCGCCGCCCAGCAGGCCATGAGCTTCCAACGGCTCAGCGGCGACCGTCTGGCGCTGAACATCGTCAGCGGGGGAGACCCGATCGAGCAGCGTTCCTACGGCGACCACCTCGCGCACGACGACCGTTATGCCCGCACCGACGAGTTCCTGCAGGTGGTGCGCGGCGCCTGGGGGCCGGAGCGGCTCGATTTCGACGGTGACCACTACGCCGTCCACGGCGCGGGCTTCCCGGCATTGGCCGCGCGCCGTCCACCGATCTACTTCGGCGGCGCCTCGCCGGCCGCAGAACGGGTCGCCGCCCGGCAGGCCGACGTCTACCTGGCCTGGGGCGAGCCGCTGGAGGCGTTGGGGCAACGCCGGGCCCGGGTGGCCGCGCTGGCGACCGAGCAGGGCCGTGAGCTCAAATTCGGGGTGCGGCTGCACGTGATCAGCCGGGACACCGCCGACGAAGCCTGGGACGAGGCCGACCGGCTGCTCGCCGGGATGGACCCCGAGGCCCGCGCGCAGGCCCAGCGGCGGTTCGCCCGGATGGAGTCCGTCGGGCAGAGCCGGATGACCGCGCTCTCTCGCGGGTTCGACGGAACCAGCGCTCGCGAACAGCTCGCCGGACCCAACCTCTGGGCCGGGATCGGACTGCTGCGCGAAGGTGCCGGAACGGCCCTGGTGGGCAGCCACGACGACGTCGCGAAGCGCCTGTCCGAGCTGGCCGACGCCGGATTCGAGGAGGTCATCCTCTCGGGGTGGCCGCACCTCGAGGAGGCCTACCGGGTCGGCGAGGAGGTGCTGCCGCGTGTGCTGACCGCTCGCTCGCCCGCGGGATCGCGGTGAGCCCGGACGCCGCAACCACGGCGGCCCCGGACCTCCTCCTCGACGACGAGTTCGACGACCTGGAGCCCGGGGCGGGCGGAGCCAGGGCGCGTGCCGTGGCCCGAACCGCTGCGCTGCGGGGCGCGGCCTTGGGGGTGTTCCTGACCGTGTGGTGGGCGGTCACCGCCGCGGAGATCTGGACGCCGTTGCTGGTGCCGCCGCCCTCAGCCGTCTGGGACGCCTTCCTCTCCGTCTCCGGGATCAGCCCCGATGCCGCGGGACACACCGGCTACGGCGGGCACCTGCTGCACCAGCACCTCGGAGCGAGTCTGCGCCGGATCGCGGTCGGGGCGGGGCTCGGCACGCTCGTCGGGATCGCCCTGGGCCTCGCGATCGGCGTGATCCCGATCGCCCGGACCATCCTGGAGCCGTTCGTGACGTTCCTGCGCCAGTTGCCGCCGCTGGCCTACTTCAGCCTGCTGATCATCTGGTTCGGGATCGACGAGAGCCCGAAGATCTGGCTGCTGCTGATCGCCGCGATGCCCCCGGTGGCCGTGGCCACGGCGTCCGCGGTCTCCGGGGTGCACCGCGACTACCTGAACGGGGCGCGTTCGCTGGGAGCCGGCCGCTGGAACGTGATCCGGCACGTCGTCGTCCCGGCCGCGCTGCCGGAGATCGTCGTCGGGATCCGGCTCGGGGTCGGCGTCGCCTACACCTCGGTCGTCGCGGCCGAGACGGTGAACGGTGTCCCCGGGATCGGGGGCATGATCCGCGACGCCCAGCGCTACCTGCACACCGACGTGGTGATCATGGGAATCCTCGTCCTCGGACTGTCGGGCCTGGTCCTCGACAGCTGTCTGAGCTCGGTCGAACGCCGCCTCGGCCCGTGGCGCGGCACCGCCTGATCTCCCCCTTCTTTCCTGGACGGCGCGGGGGCGCCGCCGCTGTTCCGTCACCCCTGTGGCATCGCCGCAGACCCACCGAAAGGACAACGCCATGCCTGTGCGCCGAAAGCTCGTCACCGGCCTCGCCCTCGGCTCCCTGCTCTCCCTCGGGCTCACCGCGTGCGGTGACGACGACACCGCGACGGGTTCCGCCAGCGGTGCGCCGTCCGAACTGCGGATCGCCTATCAGCTCATCCCGAACGGCGACGTGATCGTCAAGAACAAGAAGTGGCTCGAGGAAGCGCTCCCGGACACCGAGATCACGTGGACGAAGTTCGACTCGGGCGGCGACGTGAACACCGCGATCGTCGCCGGTTCGATCGACATCGGGCTGGTCGGCAGCAGCCCCGCCACGCGTGGCCTCTCCGCGCCACTGAACATCCCGTACCAGGTCACCTGGATCCACGACGTGATCGGCAACGCCGAGTCGCTGGTCGCGACGACGAAGTCCGGGGTGGCCGACGTGGCCGGGCTGAAGGGCAAGAAGATCGGCACGCCCTTCGCGTCTACCGCGCACTACAGCCTGGAGGCCGCGCTGAACAAGGCCGACCTCTCGACCAGCGACGTCACCCTGGTCGACCTGCAGCCGCCGGACATCCTGGCCGCCTGGCAGCGTGGCGACATCGACGCTGCCTACGTCTGGGACCCGACGCTGTCGGAGCTCAAGAAGAGTGGAGTCGTGCTGACGACGTCGAGCCAGATCGCGGCCGACGGCAACCCCACCTACGACCTCGCCGTGGTGACCAAGGACTTCGCCACGAAGTACCCCGAGGCGTTGAAGACCTGGCTCAAGCAGGAGGACCGCGCGGTGGAGCTGCTCACCACCGACCAGGCCGCCGGAGCCGAGGCGATCGGCGCCGAGCTGAACCTCGGGCCGGACGAGGTCAAGGCGCAGCTGGCCGGGCTCTCGTACGTCCGCGGGACCAAGCAGGTGTCGCAGCAGTTCTTCGGCACCCCGGCCCAGCCCGGCGACTTCGCGGCGAGCCTGCAGCACGCGGCGGAGTTCCTGAAGGGCCAGGGCGCGATCGACAGCGTGCCGGAGCTGAGCGTCCTCCAGGCCGGGATCGCCGTCCAGCCGCTCGCCGACGTCTTCGGCCAGTAGTCGTGTTCGGTCGGTCGCAGACGGCCCAGAGGTCGGGCACCCTTCGCCCGGCCGACCCGGAGGTGACGCCGGCGCACGGAGCCGGCGTCACCCTCCAGGGGGTGCGTCACGCCTTCGGCACGGGTCGCGGCCGGCGGCTCGCGCTGCGGTGGCTCGACCTGCAGATCGAGCCGGGGGAATTCGTCGTGCTGGTCGGGCCCTCGGGCTGCGGCAAGAGCACGGCGTTGAACCTGGTCGCCGGATTCATCCGGCCGACCCAGGGCAGCGTGCTGGTCGACGACCAGCCGGTCACCGGCCCGGGAGCGGACCGGGGCGTGGTCTTCCAGCAACCTCGGCTGTTCCCGTGGATGAGCGTTCGGCGCAACGTCGAGTTCGGCCCGAGGATGGCCGGTGTCGATCGGGGGCGCCGGCGTGCACTGGCCGCCGAGGCGCTGGAGCTGGTCGGGCTCGCGGACTCGGCGGAGCAGAAGCCCTACGAGCTCTCGGGCGGCATGCAGCAGCGCGCCGCGATCGCCCGGGCGCTGTGCGGCAGCCCGCGGGTGCTGCTGATGGACGAGCCGTTCGCCGCCCTCGACGCGCTGACCCGGGAACGGCTGCAGGAAGAGCTGCTCGCGATCTGGCGGGCCACCGGGACGACGGTGATCTTCGTCACGCACAGCGTGGACGAGGCGGTCTTCCTCGGGACCCGGGCGATCGCCTTTTCGGCCCGGCCGGGGCGGATCGTGCTCGATCAGCGGCTGCGGGACCGGGCCGCCGCGGGGTCGGGCGCGCACGCACGGACCGACCCCGAGATGGTCGCCCGCGCGGCCGAGCTGCGCGACGCCGTCCGGGCCGCCGCGGCGTGATCACCGCTGCGGCGACGGTTCTGCCTTCTCACGGGGGCAGAACCGTCGCGCAGACGCCGATCACCGCGGGGCGACCGCGGCCCAGGCCACGGTGAGCTCACCCAGCCGCCAGCGGGAGGGCCCGTCCAGCACCGGCCACCCGCGGCTGCGCACGTCCGAGACCGCAGCCGCCCAGCGCTGGCGCACCCCGAAGGCGCCGATCGGGGCCGCTCGCGACCACGCGCCGTCCAGCTCGCGGAGCAGCGCGTGCACCGGCTCGCCGGGCACGTTGCGGTGGATCAGCACCTTCGGCAGCCGCTCGGCCACCTGGGACGGCACGTCCAGCGACCCGAGCCGCACCGAGAGGGTGAGCGAGGTCGGACCGGCCTCCGGGGTGACGGCCACCCAGGTCGCGAGCCGCCCGATCTCGTCGCAGGTGCCGTCCACCAGCAGCCCGCCGGGGGCGAGCCTGGCCACGGTGACCCGCCAGGCGCCGTCCACCTCGGACTCGTCGTACTGGCGCAGCACGTTGAAGGCGCGGACGACGGTGGGGCGCCGCCCGCCGTCCAGCGGCACCTCGAACCCGCCGAGCCGGAAGCTCAGCCCGGGCCGCTCGAGCGGGCGCGCGCCGTCCACCCGGGCCGGGTCGATCTCGATCCCGACCACCTCGACGTCCGTCCGGACGACGCTCAGCCGCTGGAGCAGCTCGACGGCGGTGACCGGGGTGGCGCCGTAACCGAGGTCGACCACCAGCGGGTCGGCGGCGCGGCGCAACCGGAAGGCCTGCGGCCCGGCCAGCCACCGGTCGACCCGGCGCAGGCGGTTGGGGGCCGTCGTTCCACGGGTGATCGTGCCGATCCGCGCAGAGCTCCGCGATCGTGCGGGCCGAGGATTCGGTGCGGGTTGAGGAGTCGGTGCGGCCACGAGGCAGCCTTTCACGCTCGCCGGGACCGAAAGGGGCATCGGATCGCGGCGCTTAGGATGATTGTCGGACGTCTCGTGGTTGTAATGCTGTGGTCCGGCCACCCGATCGAGGCCCGAGAGGTCGTCCGGTCGGGGTGAACCGGGCCGCGCCATGCCGCCGCTCGTTGATCGTTGCTCGCTCGTCGGAGGTTCTGTGTCGGTCGCCGCGCCGCGTCGCGTTGCCATGCTCTCGGTGCACACGTCCCCGCTCGATCAGCCAGGAACCGCCGATGCCGGCGGCATGAACGTGTATATCCGTGAGACCGCCGCGCGGCTGGCCAGGCGCGGCACCGCGGTGGAGATCTTCACCCGGGCGACCTCGGGACGGCTGCCCTCCACGGTCGAGCTCGCCCCCGGGGTGCTCGTGCGGCACGTCGTGGCCGGGCCCTTCTCCGGGCTCGCCAAGCAGGACCTGCCCGCTCAGCTGTGCGCCTTCTCGGCCGGGCTGGTCCGCGCTGAGGCCTCGCACGACGAGGGCTGGTACGACCTCGTACACAGCCACTACTGGTTGTCGGGGCAGGTCGGGCTGAACGCCGCCGCGCGCTGGGGTGTGCCCCTGGTGCACAGCATGCACACGATGGCCAAGGTGAAGAACGCCGCGCTGGCCGAGGGCGACACTCCCGAGCCGATGACCCGGGTGGTCGGCGAGCAGGGCGTGGTGGACGGCGCGGACCGGCTGATCGCGAACACGGACGACGAGGCGCGCGAGCTGTTCGACCTGTACGGCGCGTCGGCCGAGCAGTTGCTGGTGGCGCCGCCGGGGGTCGACCTCGACGTCTTCCGGCCGGGATCGCCCGCCGCGGCGCGTGCCGTGGTGGGGCTGCCGGACGACGCGCTGATGGCGCTGTTCGTCGGCCGGCTGCAGCCGTTGAAGGGTCCCGACGTCGCGATCCGGGCGATCGGCGACCTGCTGGCCCGCCGCCCCGACCTGGTGAACCGGCTGGTCGTCGGCATCGTGGGCGGTCCGAGCGGCACCGGGCTCGATCGTCCCGAGGACCTGCACCGGCTCGCCTCGCACCTGGGCGTGGGCCGAAACGTGCGATTCGTGCCGCCGACCTCCCGGCACGAGCTCGCCGCGTGGTACCAGGCGGCCGACGTCGTCCTGATGCCGTCGCACAACGAGTCGTTCGGCCTGGTCGCACTGGAGGCCCAGGCCTGTGGCACGCCGGTGGTCGCCGCATCGGTCGGCGGGCTGCGCACGGCGGTGCGGGACGGCGTCACCGGGCTGCTCGTCGACGGCCACGACCCGAAGGACTGGTCGCGGGTCACCGAGGCCTTGCTGGAGGCGCCCCGGGCGCGGTCGCGGATGGGGGCTGCCGCGGTCCGGCACGCCCGGCGTTACTCGTGGGAGGCCACCGTCGACGGACTGCTCGACGCGTACTCGGAGGCCTCGGTGCTGTCCGCCCGGGCTCGCCGAGCGGGCGTCCCCGCGCTCGTGGGCTGAGCGCCGGGGCGCGACCCGGGGGCCTTGCCGCCGCTGTAACAGTCGGGCACTAGCCTGCTCGATATGACGTACACATTGGTGCTGCTGCGGCACGGTGAGAGCGAGTGGAACGCGAAGAACCTCTTCACCGGGTGGGTCGACGTCCCGCTGTCCGAGAAGGGCCGCGCCGAGGCCGTCAAGGGCGGCCTGCTGCTGACCGAGGCCGGAATCCTGCCGGACATCGTGCACACGTCGCTGCTGCGGCGCGCGATCACCACGGCCGGGGTCGCCCTGGACGCCGCCGACCGGCACTGGATCCCGGTCAAGCGGTCCTGGCGGCTGAACGAGCGGCACTACGGGGCGCTCCAGGGCAAGGACAAGAAGCAGACCCTGGAGGCGTACGGCGAGGAGCAGTTCATGCTCTGGCGCCGCTCGTACGACACCCCGCCGCCGCCGATCGACCCCGACGACGAGTTCTCGCAGGCGAAGGATCCGCGTTATGCCGAACTCGGCGGTGAGGCACCCCTGACCGAGTGCCTCAAGGACGTCGTCGCGCGGATGCTGCCCTACTGGGAGTCCGACGTGATCCCGGATCTGAAGGCCGGCAACGTCGTCCTGCTCGGGGCTCACGGCAACTCCCTGCGGGCCCTGGTCAAGCACCTCGACGGGATCAGCGACGAGGCCATCGCCGGGTTGAACATCCCCACCGGAATCCCCCTGGTGTACGAACTCGACGAGTCGTTCACGCCGATCACCCCGGGCGGCCGTTACCTCGACCCGGAGGCTGCCGCCGAGGCCGCCGCGGCGGTGGCCAACCAGGGGCGCTGAGCCGCGGGCCCACCAGAACCCGGGTGGTAGCCCAGACCGAGCCGGTCGCGGAGGGTTCCCTCGGGGTAGTCCTGGTGGAACAGCCCGCGACGCTGGAGCACCGGGACGACCTCGCGGGCGACATTCTCGAAGTCCACCGCGGTGTCGGCGGGCATGATCGTGAATCCGTCCGCGGCCCCGGCTCGCCACCAGGTCTCCAGGTCGTTGGCGACCGACTCGGGGGTGCCCACCAGGAGCCGGTGGCCGGCCCCGCCCGCCGAGCGGTGAACGAGCTCGCGCAGCGTGACCGGGCCCTCGGCGATCAGGGCGCGGGTACTCACCTGGAACCCGACCGAACCGATCTCGCCGAGCGGCAGCTCCGGGAGGTCCGCGGCCCGGATCGCGTCGTCCGGCCCGAACCGGCCCGGCGGCAGCCCGAGGGAGGCCGCGACCTGGGCGGCGAGCGGCTCGATCGGCAGGCTCTCGTTCAGCTCGTGCTCGCGGCGGGCGGCCTCGGCCTCGGTCGAGGCGACCAGCACGACCACCCCGAGGGACACCTTGACGTCCCCCGGGTCGCGCCCGGACGCCGCGGCCCGCGCCCGGATGCCGTCGCGGAAGGCGATCGCCTTGCCCCGGGTGTGCGCCACGGTGAACACGAGGTCGGCGAACTCCGCGGCCAGGGCGAGACCGCCGTCCGAGCCGCCCGCCTGGACGACGACCGGCCGGCCCTGCGGCGATGCGGGCACGGGGAGCGGCCCGCGGACCGAGAAGAACTCCCCGACGTGGTCGATGTCGTGGATCAGGTCGCGGTCCGCGTACCGGCCGGAGGGCTTGTCCCCGAGCAGCGCGCCCGGCTCCCACGCGTCCCACAGTTGCGTCACCACGCTGAGGAACTCGCGTGCCCTGCGGTAGCGGGTCGTCTTGTCCGGGTGCTCGGCGAGGCCGAAGTTCGCGGCGGCCGCGGCGGAGAGCGTGGTGACGACGTTGACCCCCGCCCGGCCCTTGGTGACGTGGTCGAGCGCGTTGAACCGGCGGGCCACGTTGTAGGGCGAGTTGTAGGTGGTGGACGTCGTCGCGACGAGTCCCAGCCGCTCGGTCGCCCCCGCGAGGGCGGTGAGCAGGATCAGCGGATCGAGCCCGGTGTCGGGAGCGTGCGCGATCTCGCCGCGCAGGGCCGGGCCGTCCCCGAGGAAGACCGCGTCGATCGTGGCCTCCTCGGCGATCCGGGCCAGCCGCCGGAAGTGGTCGATGTCGAGATACGCGAACGGGTCGGCGTGCGGCAGGCGCCACGCGGACCGGAAGTGTCCGGGGGTGAGCAGTGACTGCACGAGGTGGAACGCCATCGTTCGCGGTCCTTTCTCGCCCTCGCGGGCACATGGTCAGGCTTGGTCGGGGGTCAGGCTGCGTCGGGGGTCGGGTGGCGGGGGATCAGGCGGCGGTGGCCGGACGCCACCCCAGGTCGTGCGCGAGGTCGTGGGCGGCCGAGCGCAACAGCCGGCGGTGCTCCGCCGGTTCGGGTACGCCCGGCACGAAGCTCAGCAACAGGTCGGTCACGTGCTCCAGCGCGGGGTCGGCGGCGAGCGCGGACGCGATCGGACCGGGCGGTCCGAGCAGCGTGTTGTCCCGGGCGAGGAACTCCTCGGTGCTGAACCGCCCGCCCGCCGTGGCGGTCATCCAGGACTGCCACCGGCGGACGCCCGGCGCCACCAGGCCGATCGCGGCGCCCCGGTCCGGGTGCGGGTAGACGCCCCGGGAGACCTGCACCCGGGGCGGCGCGCCGCGATCGACCCAGGCCGCCCGGTAGGACTCCACCAGGGCGGCCTGCCGCTGCGAGGTCTGGGCGGGGTTCCAGCGCGTGGCCCGCGAGAGCTGCAACCCGTCCCCGGCCCGGGCCGCCGCGACGACGGCACTCTCGGAGGTGCACGGGTCGCTCGTGGTGGCCTGCCAGAGCCGTCCGCGCAAACCGGGTGCCGGCGGGTGGACCACCTCGCCGAGCGTGTTCACCACGGCACCCTCGAGCAAAGTCTGCAGCCGGGCCACCGCGGCGTCGAAGAGCGCGTGGCGCTCGTCCAGGCTCCTGCCGAAGGCCTCCCACGCGCCGGGGAACGGGCCGGAGCCGAGGCCGAGCTCGAGCCGACCGCCGCTCAGCTCGTCCAGGGTCGCGGCGTCCTCGGCGACCTTGAGCGGATCCTCCAGCGGCAGCACGAGAACGCCGGTCCCGAGTCGGATCCGCTCGGTGTGCTGGGCGATCGCGGCGAGCAGCACCAGCGGGGCCGAGACGTGTTCCCGGCCCTGCTGGAAGTGCCGCTGGATCACCCAGCCGGAGTCGAAACCCAGTTCTTCCGCGTGGACGAACAACGCGATCGCCTCGCGGTACGACTCGGCGGGGGACAGGTCGCCGTCCAGGTGCAGCAGGAACCCGAGCCGGAACGGTCGACCGTCCTGGATCCCGGCCCCGATCGCCACCTCAGACACGAAGCCCGGTTCCGTGCACACCGTGCTCGTCGATCAGGGCGAGCTCCGCCTCGGTCAGGGCGGGGAAGTCCAGGGCCTTGGTGTTGTGGTCCAACTGCCAGGTGGAGCTGGCGCCGATCAGCGCGGAGGTGACCTGCGGCTGGCGCAGCACCCACTGCAGGGCGAGCTGGGCCAGGGACTGCCCTCGCCCGCGCGCGATCTCGTTCAGGGCGGCGGCCCGCTGCCGGTACACCTCGTCGATCTGCTCCGGCTTGAGGAAGGCGCTGTTCAGCGCCCGGGCCCCGGCCGGGATGTCCGCCTGCAGGTACTTGTCGGTGAGCAGCCCCTGGGCCAGGGGGCTGTACACGACCAGGCCGAAGCCGTCCTCGGCGGACAGTTTGAGCAGGCCGTCGGTCTCCGGGCGCCGGTCGAAGATCGAGTAGCGCGGCTGGTGGACCAGCAGCGGGGCGCCGGCCCGGCGCAACAGTTCGGCGGCCTCGTGGGCCCGCTCGGTGGGGTAGTTCGAGAGTCCGACGTAGAGCGCCTTGCCCTGCTGCACGGCGCTGACCAGCGCGCCGACCGTCTCCTCCAGCGGAGTCGTGGGGTCCGGTGCGTGACTGTAGAAGATGTCGACGTAGTCGGTGCCGAGGTCGCGCAGGCTGTGGTCGAGCGAGGCGAGCAGCGACTTGCGCGAACCGCCCTTGAGGTAGGGGCTCGCCCCGATCGGGTTGCCGGACTTGGTCGAGAGGATCAGCTCGTCCCGGTAGGGCGCGAGGTCGGTGCGCAGCAGGCGGCCGAAGAACTTCTCCGCGGCGCGGTGCGGCGGCCCGTAGCGGTTGGCGTTGTCGAAGTGCGTGATCCCGAGGTCGAACGCGTGCAGCGCGATGTCGCGCTGGGTGTCGAACGCGTAGTCGGTGCCGAACTTCTGCCAGAGGCCGAACGAGAAGACGGGCAGGTCGAGACCGGAGTTCCCGGTGCGGCGGTACTCGAGGTGGGTGTAGCGGTCCGGTGCGGCGTCGTACGTCACGGGGGATCCTTTGCTGAGTGGCTTGAACGGATGGTCGGGCGGTGGTTCGGAAGGGAACGGGTCAGCGGGACGAGCGGGACGGGCTCAGAACAGGCCCGTGGTGGGCGGCTCCGCACCGGTGAGGTGGCGGGCTCCGGAGACGGCCGCCTTCCAGGCCCGCGGATTGTGGTTGGCGACGGTGCGGGCGTTGCGCCAGTGCCGGTCGAAGGCCAGGTCGCGGTCCGTCGCCGAGCCGCCGCCGACGTCGAAGATCAGCTCGGCGGCGCGCAGGGCGGACTCGATCGCGATGAACTGCGCCTCCGCGATGGTGGTGGCGGCCTCGGCGGCCACCCGGCGGATCGTCTCGGGGGGCGAGGAGGGCACCCGGTCGAGGCTCTCCGCCGCGGCGTGCACAACGGCCCGGGCGGCAAGGCCGCGGGCGGCGATCTCCCCGATCACGTGCCGCACGTAGGGGTCGTCCACGCTGTGCTGCGCCGTGCTGTGCTTGATCGGGCGGGCGCGCTCCCGGACGAACCAGATCGCGTCGTCCAGCACGGCGGCGGCGATCCCGGCCTCGACCGCGGCCAGGTAGAGCTGGGCGACCGAACCGTGCCACGGCACGACCGGGGGAGTCGGCTCGGCGCGGGCGATCTCGTGTTCCTCGACCCGGACGCCGCGCAGCCGCGTCGTGCCGCTGGCGGTGAGCCGTTGACCGATGGCGTCGAAGTCGTCCAGTCGTTCCACGCCCGCTCGGTCCGTCGGGACCGTGAACCGGACCACCGCGCCCGAGTCGTCGGTCGCGCTGCCGGTGAACCAGTCGGCGTACAGGCCGCCGGTCGAGTAGTACTTCTCGCCGTCCAGCACGAGACCGGCACCGTTGGCGTGCAGCGTGGTCGCCACGGCGCCGCTCGCGCCGCCGCGTTCGTTGCTGGTGCCCGCGAACAACTGGCCGCGGCGCAGCCGCTCCAGGGTCTGCTCGCGCTGCGGTCCGGGCCGGGTGATCACCGTGTGCGCGGTGAGGAAGCTCGAGCGCAACGCCTGTGCGACGTTCGAATCCGCTCGGGCGATCGCGATCACCAGGTCGACGACGTCGCGCAGCGAGCCACCCGCACCCCCGTCGGCGAGCGGAACCTCCACCAGGGTGATCCGGTGCTCGGCGAGCTCGCGGACCTCGGCGAACGGATAGGTCCGGGTGGCCTCGCGCTCGCGCGCACCGGCGGCGAGACGTTCCAGCACCGGCGCGACCGCCGACCGGATGCCGGCAACGGTGAGTCCTTCGACGGTCGTACTCACGCGACCACCTCCACGGGGTAAGGCAGGCCGAGAGCGGCCCGCAGCGTGTTCGCGCGTCGCGGATGCAGACGCGGGATCAGTTCCTGGGCCGCCCACGCGGCGACCTCGACGCCGCCCACCGGTACCAGGCTCACGCCGTCCAGGCCGTGGGTGGTCACGACGGCGAAGAGGCGCTGGGCGAGCGATCCGGTCCCCGGCGGATCGCCGTGCCCCACCCGCACCCTGGCGAGCAGGGCGACGTCCGTGCGGCGGCGGCCGATCCGGTTCAACGCCCGGGTGAGCTGCGCCGACGCGTCGGCGAACTGGTGAGCCTCGACCAGGACGACGTCGGCGTGCGCCGCGACGCCTGCCCAGCCGAGCGCGTCGGCGTCGGACGCGAGCAACACCGGGCGGCCCTGCCCCGACGCCGGTTCGTCGAGCGCCCCCGCGACGCGGTAGAAACGGCCCTCGTACTCGATCGGCACGCTCTCCCACAACCGGGTCACGACCTCGGCGTACTCGTGCCACCGCCGCGCCGTGTCGCGCAGGGAACCCACGGCCGGGAAGGCGCTGGTCGTCAAGGCACTGGCGGCGTCCTCGATTCTGTCCTCGGCTTCGTCGAGAGCGGTGTCGGTGACCGCGTCGCCGCGCCCGGGGCGCAGCAGCAGCCCGGCCCGGCCATCGGTCGCCCGGTCGAGCGCGAGCACTCGGCGAGCCAGGTTGTAGGGCGCCTGGTGGGTGGTCGGGGTCTCGACGACGTAGCCGATCCCGGGGACCCGCCCGGCCAGATAGCTCGCCACGACGGTCGGGTCCAGCGTCGTGGCGCCCGGCCGCGCGTCCGGCAGGTGCACGGCGGTGGCTCCCGCGTCCCGGGCCGCCGCGGCCACCTCCCGTGCGGCGTCGATCGTCGGGAGGAGGGCAGGGCCGGGGTCCGGCGACGTCCCGTGCCGCTGCCCGACCGCGAGGTCGAGCAGGACGGCGAAGCTCTCGGGCCGACTCATGCCGAGGCCACGAGGGGGGTGCGGCGGTGGGGTGCCGCCGACTGCTGCGGGACGGCGAGCCCGAGGTGCCCGCGCAGCGTGCGGCTCGAGTACTCGTGCCGGAACAGGCCGCGTCGGCGCAGCTCGGGGACGACGTGGTCGACGAAGTCGGCGAACCCCGACGGGAGCAGGTCCGACGCCACGCTGAAGCCGTCCGCGCCACCCGCCCGGAACCACCGTTCGAGGTCGTCGGCGATCTGCTCGGGGGTCCCGACGACGATCCGCCCCCCGAACCGGGCGCGGGCCGAATCATCGAGCAGGGCCCACCGTGCGGCTGCCTCGGACTCGGTGCTGCCGATCACGGCGGACAGGCCGGACAGCACCACGACGTCCTCCGGGCGGCGACCGAAGCGCCGCGCACCGGAACGGACCTCGTGTCGGAAGGTGCGCGCCGCGCCCAGGTTCCGCTCGGGCGACACCAGCACCTCCGCCCCGCGCGAGGCGAGCGCGCGACCGTCGCCGGCACCGCCCGCCCGGACGATCACCGGGCGTCCCTGCGGGGAGCGCAGGGCAGCGCGTGATCTCGAGCCGGCGCGCGCCGTCCAGCTCGCGAGCACCTGATCCACCACCCGGGCCGCACGCACGTGGTCCGCCGCGTCGAGCGGCGCCACCGGACCGCCGGTCGTCTCGACGTTCCAGCCCACCCGACCGCCGCTGATCAGGTCGAGGTCGCCGAGGCGGCGGGCCAGCTCCACCGGATCGTTGGCGGACGGCGAGAGCGAGCCGATCAGCCCGACGAACTCGGTGCACCCTGCCATCAGGGCGAGGGCCGTGGTCGGCTCGGTGCCATCGCCGAGGACGACCGCGTCGAGCGTGGCCTCCTCGGCCTTGCGCGCGAGGGACGTGCCGTGGTCGAGGACGTCGACGCCGCCCGGATCGAGAAAAGTGACGGTGAGGTGCAGCTGCCGGGTCATCGCCGTGCGTCCTCATCGGTGGTGGAGCGCCGTCCCCGGTCGTAGGGGGAGGCCGGGAGCGTGCCGTTGACGACGTAGTCCCCGATCACGTGCGGCTTGTGGATCACCGGGTTGTGCGACGCGAGGGTCCGGGCGTTGCGCCAGTGCCGGGCCAGCTGCACCCCTTCCCGGACGGCGGAGGATCCGCCCGCGTCGAAGGCCGCGGTCGCCGCGTCGAGCACCGCCTCGATCACGGCGATCTGGGCGGCGGAGACATCGACGTAGTTGCGCGCGTAGGCCGCCTCGGAGCCGTCCCGGTCGGCCGCCTCGAGGCCGTCGGCGACGCGGGCGAGCAGCGCGTCCACCGTGAGCGATCGGGCGAAGACCCGGCCCGCGACGCCGAGCACCTCCGGGTCGGTGGTGGCGTCCTCGGTGACGGCGTGTGTGCTCGTGCGGTGCCGGGACCGGATCAGCACGGCGGTCTCCCCGACCAGGCTGCGCGCGATCCCGGCCAGGTTGGCGAGGTGCACCACCTGGACGAAGGCGGGTAGCGAGCGCAGGTTCTCCCGGAGCCGACCGATCTCGCCGAGGGGTTCCACCGGGACCGCGTCGAAGCGGGTGGTGCCGCTGCCGGTCAGGCGCTGGCCGATGCCGTCCCAGTCGTCTTCGTGCGTGACCCCCGGGTGTCGTGCGTCGACCACGACGAAAGTGTGGTGACCCTCGTCGTCCACCGCCGCCACCCGGATGAAGTCGGCGAACAGGGCCCCGGTCGAGTAGTACTTGACCCCCGTCACGACCCGGCGGCCGTCCTGTTCGTGGACCCGGGTGGACAGTGTGAAGCCTTCGCCGGCGCGGGCCGGCTCGGATTGGGCGTTGCCGAAGATCGCGCCGTCGGCGATCTTGCCGAGCCAATGCGCCGCCACGTCGGCATCCGGCGAGTGCCGCAGGATCTCGACGGTGGTGAAATGCCCTCGCAGGATCTGCGGCAGGTTGGAGTCGGCCTGCCCGGCCCGCGCCAGGAGCGAGAACAACGTGGGCAGCGACACCCCGAAGCCCCCGTGAGCGACCGGGACGCGCAGCCGGCCGAAACCGGCGGCGGCCAGGGCCCGGACGCCGTCGAACGGGTGCGTGCGGGTCAGGTCGCGTTCGGCCGCGCCGGGCTCGAGTTCGTCGAAGATCTGCTGGAAGCGGCGCAGCGTCTCCTCGGCGAGAGCTACCGGTTCCGGGAGACCCGCCGGTTCCGGGGACGCCGCCGGGTCGAGCGGGGGTGCCGACTCGGGGCTCACGACGGGCGGAAGGGTCCTGGTCACACTGCTCGTGAGGGTCACGATGCTCCTCGTTTGAGGCCGGGTCCGCTTACCGCGAACTGTCGGGCGGCCGGCCGGCGATGGCGCCCGGCGCGTTGTGGAGTCTTCGCCTGGTAGTAAGGTGACTACCTATTAAAGTTGATCAAGTTTATCCAGTTTGAACAAATCCGTTACATCGCCGTCTCAAACGGCGGAGGTCGTACCCGGGCGTGACACGCTCCGAAAGCCATACCGCCAGCCCCCGGAGAAGAGCCGATGACCGCGACCTACCCCGCCGCAACCGCCGCGCCGTCCGACGGTGCCGCCGCTGCCGTCACCCGCGCGGATGCGAACCCGCTGGTCGCGCGGGTCTCACGGTTCGCCGCCGAAAGCCTGCGGCCGGCGGCACTGGAGACCGATCGCACCGAGGTCGGCGAGCAGGTCCTGCACCGGCTCGGTGAGCTGGGCGCGCTGAACCACCTCGCGCCCGCGGAATACGGCGGCGCCGCGCTGGACCGGGCCGCCGACCGGAGGCTGCACGAGGTGCTCGCCGCGGCCTGCTTCAACACGTGGCTGATCTGGACCCAGCACGCCACGCTGGTCGGCCTGATCTCGGCGGCGGTGGAGGCGGGGGCCCCGCGCAGCGAGCTCGCGGAGCGGGCCCTGCGTGGCGAGGTGCTGCTCGGCGCGGGGATCAGCGACGTGCGCCGATTTCCCGGCGGGTCCCTCACGGCGAGACCGGACGGCGCGGGCTGGGTCTTCGACGGCACCATCTCCTGGGTCAGCGGCTGGGGGCTGCACGGCGCGCTGGCGGTTGCGGCCGTCGAGCCCGAGACCCGCACGATGGTGCTCGCCCTGGTCCCCGTCGGCGCGGGTCTGACGGCGACGCCGTTGCCGCTGAGCGTGGTCTCCGGCAGCCGCACCGAACGGGTCACGGTGCGAGAGGTGCGGGTGAGCCCGGAACACGTGCTGTCCGTCGAGCCGCTCGAGGCCTGGCGGGCGAGGGATCGGTCCACGGCCGCCGACGCCCGGGCGCACCACTTCGGTCTGGCCTCGGCCGTCCTGGACGAACTCGGCGCCGAGGCGCACCCGGGTGCCCGTGAGGTGGCCGCGAGCTGGGCGCCGCGGGTGGCCCGCCTGCGCGAGAAGGCCTATGCCTGGGCCGACGCCGCGGCGGCGGCGACCAGCCCCGAGCCGCTCCTGCTCGAGCAGCGGTTGCGGGCCAAGGTCGCCAGCGGCGAGACCCTCGCGACGCTCACCCGGGCGCTCGTCGTGGCTCGGTCCGGGCGCGCACTCGGTGGCGACGACACGGCCCAGCTGTATGCCCGGGCGGCGTTGTTCGTGCTCGTCCAGGGCCAGACGGACGCGGTGCGCCGGACCCAGCTCAGCACCCTTGCAGAAAACCTTGTCGAACTACCCGAACCCGGTCACGCGTAAGGATCTTGCGATGAGTCTCACGTTCCTCTGGTACCTCCCCAACCAGGCCCAGCCGGGCCATCGCGGCGACGACACCGACGCCGGGCACAACAGCCTCGACCGGCTCACCGAGCTGGCCCGCTCGGCGGAGCAGCACGGCTGGGAGGGCGCCCTGATCGGCACCGGTTGGGGCAGACCCGACACGTTCACCGTGGCCACCGCGATCGCCGCGCGGACGACGACGTTCCGTCCTCTCGTGGCGATCCGGCCCGGGTACTGGCGTCCGGCGCACTTCGCGTCGGCCGCGGCGACCCTCGACCAGCTCACCGGTGGGCGGCTGCTGGTGAACATCGTCTCCGGCAAGGACAACCTCCCCGCCTACGGCGACGTGGACGGCGACCAGGCGCAGCGCTATGCGCGCACCACCGAGTTCCTGCGGCTGGTGCGCCGGCTCTGGACCGAGGACGACGTCACCTTCAGCGGCGAGTACTACGACGTCGCCGGCTCGACCCTGGCCTCCCGCCCGGTCGTGAACGGTGGGCGCAAGCACCCGCGGCTCTACTTCGGCGGAGCCTCCGAGGCGGCCGAGCGGGTCGCCGCGACCGAGGCGGACGTGCAGCTGTTCTGGGGCGAGCCGCTGGACGGCGTGGCGGAGCGGATCGACCGGCTGCGGAACCTGACCCAGGAGCTGGGCCGGGAGCACGCCCCGCTGGAGTTCGGCCTGCGGATCACCACGCTGGTCCGGGACACCACCGACCAGGCGTGGCGCGACGCCGAGGCCAAGGTGGCCGCGATGGCCGCGGCGCAGGGTGAGAACTGGCGGGATCTGCACCGCAGGACGGCGGTGGGTCAGCAGCGCCTGCTCGACCTGGCGGAGCGCGGTGACGTGCTCGACGACAACCTCTACACCGCGCCCGGACGGTACGGCGGGGGCGGCGCGGGCACGACCTGGCTGGTCGGCTCGGCCGAGGACGTCGCGAAGTCCCTCCGCCGGTACCAGGACCTCGGAATCACGCATTTCGTGCTCTCGGACACGCCCTACGCCCAGGAGACCAAGCGCGTGGGTGAGCAGTTGTTGCCGCTGTTGCGGGGATGACCGCCGGGACGACGCCCACCCTGGTCCTCACCGCTCACCCCGATCGCCGGCGACTGGTCGCGGCGTTGTGCCTCACTCAGACCGTCGGCTACGGCGCCCTGATGATGTGCTTCCCGGTGCTGCTCGTGCCGATGTGCGACGACCTCGGGATCTCCCGGGTCGCCGCCACGGGGGCGGTGTCGATCTCGATCCTGGTCGGTGCGCTGGTGGCGGTGCCGATCGGCCGGCTGCTGGACTTCTACGGCGGCCGGGCGCTGATGGCCGGAGGTTCGGTGGTCGGCGCCCTCGGCGTGCTCGGTTGGTCGCAGGTGCGGTCGGTCGCCCAGCTGTACGCCGTGTTCGTGCTGGTCGGGATCGCGCTGGCCACGTCCACCTACGAGGCGGCGTTCGCCGTCCTGGTCGCGGTCACGGACCAGGATCGGCGCGACGGTGCCCTGCTCGGACTCACCATGGTCACCGGGCTCGCCACCAACCTGTTCTACCCGCTGACCGACTGGCTGGAGGCGCTGGCGGGCTGGCGCGGCGCCCTCGTCGTCCTGGCGGCTCTGCTGGCGGTGGTGGCGATCCCCGTCCACGCGTGGCTGGTCCCCGGCCGCAAGGTGCACGTCGGGCTGGCCGGAACGCGGGAGGGGGTGCCACCGGGCAAGGCTCTGCGGGACCCGCGGTTCTGGCTGCTCGGGGTGGCCTTCGTCGTCCAATCGGGTGCGGTGTCCGCCGTGATGGTGCAGCTCGTGCCTTACCTGCGGGACTCGGGCATCCCGCCCCGGGCGGCAGCCGCGATCCCGCTCGTCATCGGGGTCGCCACGCTCGGCGTGCGGCTGGGGCTGACCTCGCTGAGCCGGCGCTTCGGGATGATCTCCGTCACGGCCTGCGCCTTCCTTCTGCAGGCCGTCGGCGCCGGGCTGCTGCCCTTCGTCGCCGGCTCGGCCCGGCCGGCCGCGCTCGCCGTGGCCGCGTTCGGGGTCGGGATGGGGGTGGCGGTGATCGCCCGGGGGTCGATCCTCGCCGACCAGTTCGGCGCCGCCCGGTTCGCGAGTGTCTTCGCCCTGATGACGATCCCGATCGCGCTGGCCAGGGCGGGTTCGCCGCTGGGCGCGGCCTGGCTCGGAGGCGGGCGCTTCCTCGGCTGGGCCGGGGTGGGGTGCGCGGTCTCGGCGGCCTGCCTGTGGCTGCTGCGCGTCGCCGCGCGTCGGGCCGAGGAAGGTCAGACGTTCGGGCAGGCGCGTGACATCCGCGCCCGGATCGTGCGTTCGTCGTCGGCCACGGTCGCGCCGCCGTGACGCCGGGCGAGATCCTCGACGGCTGAGCGGACGGCGTGCAGCCGCGTCGCGCTGGGCGCCCCCGACGCCCGGGTGGTTCCGGTCGTCGCCGATGCGCCGGAGGTTCCGGTCGGCGACGGAGGCGTCCCGGTCGTCGAACCCCCCGTGCTGCCGAAGGGGGCCGGCTCGAGGCCGAGCTCGCGGCCCGACGCGGCGACGCCGACCTGAAGGGCGGCCCAGTGACGCAGCACCCGGGCGCCTTGCTCGCGCAGGTCGGAAGGCAGGACGGCGAGCGCCTGGCGCCAGAAGCCGCCCGAGTTCACCGAGGTCACGACCATGGTCGCGTCGAAGCCCTGCGGCGAGTTGGCGGAGATCCCCCAGCGGTCGAGGGTGGTCTCGATGGCCCGGTCCAGCCGGGCCTCGGCGGCGTGGACGGCGGTGCAGTCGAATCCCAGCCTGAGCGCGGCGGTCGTGCTCGGCGCGACGGCGGACGGCTGCGGCAGGGTCTGCGCGCCCCGCAGTTCACCCGTCGCGACCGCGCCGTCCGGCCCGGGCGTGCGCCCGGCGTCCGAGCAGGACGTGACCGCGAAGGCGAACAGGAACGCCGACACACCCAGCACGTAGCCGCGTCGACGTGCGCGCGTCGTCCTCTGCCGTGAGTCGGGCACCGGGACCTCCCGGTCTCGAGGGTATTCCCCTCCCGGCGGGGTGCGGTACCGAGTCGCGGGTCTCGAGCGGGGGCCCAGGTGGAACTAGGTGGAACTAGGTGGAACTAGGTGGAACTAGGTGGAACTAGGTGGAACTAGGCGGAACGGATCGGCCGGGCGGTTCCCCCGGTTCCCCCGGTCGCGTCGATCATCCGCTCGCCGGTCGCCAGGTAGACCACCCGGCGCGCCACCGATACTGCGTGGTCGGCGAAGCGTTCGTAGTACCGCCCACAGAGTGTGACGTCGACCGCGGTCTCGACGCCGTGCGGCCAGTCCTCATCGAGGATCGAGGTGAACAGGCCACGGTGCAGCTCGTCCATCACGTCGTCGTCGACCTCGAGTTGACCGGCGACGTCGATGTCCCGGCTGGCGATCACGCTGCCCGCCTTGGCGACGATCCGTTCGGCCACCTGACCCATCTGCAGGACGTTCGCGCGCAGCTCCGGCGGGATGGCCGAGGCGGGGTAGCGGAGCCGGGCCAGCTTCGCGACGTGTCGGGCGAGGTCGCCCATCCGCTCCAGATCGGCCGACATGCGCAGGCCGGTCACGACGATCCGCAGGTCGGTCGCGACCGGCTGCTGCAGGGCGAGCACGCCGATCGCGCGCTCGTCGAGTTCCAGTTGCAGGGCGTCGATCGCCTCGTCGGCGGTGATCACGCTCTCGGCGAGGTTGAGATCGGCGTCGAGCAGGGCCGTGGTGGCACGGGCGATCGCCGATCCCACCAGGCGGGTCATCTCGACCAGCTGATCGGAGATGAACTGCAGCTCGTCATGGAACTGCTGACGCATGGAAGGTCCTTTCCTGGCCCGATTTCGCCCACACTTCGGCAGCCGACACCATGCCAAGGTCGGTGAACGCGCCGGGCATCCTGGTGTGAACGATCCGCCAGCGTCAGGTGAACAGCCAGCGAAGGGCCGCCCACCCGGGCTCCGATCGGGGGATTCACCACTCGGCGCACCCTAATCTGAGGGAGTGAACCCCGCGTGGACGGCGCTGCTGGCCGGACTCATCGGCCTGATCGTCGGAGCCGTGTCCGTCATAGCCGCGCGCGCAAGTGAGCGGGAGCACTTCGAATCGAGCGCCGCCGAGCCGGTCCTCCCGGCCGGGGTTTCGGAGGTTCTGGCCATCCTGCGGTCCGCAGCGATCGTGCTGGACCCGGCCGACGACGTGGTGAAGGCGAGTCCCGCCGCCTATGCCTTCGGCCTGGTCCGAGGTCACGCGATGGTGCACGCGGAGCTGCGCGGGATGGCCGCCCAGGTGCGCCGCCAGGGCCTGGTGCGCGAGGAGGAGCTGGATCTGCCGCGCGGTCCGCTGGGCCGCGGGCGGCTCGTCGTCCACGCCCGGGTCGCCCCGCTCGGGCCCGAACACGTGCTCGTGCTGGTCGACGACCGCACCGAGGCCCGTCGGGTCGAGGAGATCCGGCGGGACTTCGTCGCCAACGTCTCGCACGAGCTCAAGACCCCGATCGGCGCGCTGCACCTGCTGGCGGAGGCGGTCGAGGACGCCGCGGCCGACCCCGAGGCCGTCCGCCGGTTCGCCGAGCGGATGCAGCGGGAGTCGATGCGGCTCTCGGCGCTGGTCCAGGAGATCATCGAGTTGTCCCGTTTGCAGGTCGCCGACGCCGGGCTCGCGCCGCAACAGATCCAGGTGGACGACGTGGTGTCCGACGCCGTCGACCGCTGCCGGCTCGGTGCTCAGGCCAAGCACATCGACGTGGTCAGCGGGGGTGACCAGGGCACGCAGGTGTTCGGGGACCACGCCCTGTTGGTCACCGCGGTGCGCAACCTGGTCGACAACGCCATCGCCTACTCCCCGGAGCACACCCGGGTGGCCGTCGCCGTCCGGCGGCACGACGGCCTGGTCGAGGTGTCGGTGACGGATCAGGGCATCGGCATCCCGCAGATCGAACAGGCCCGGATCTTCGAGCGGTTCTATCGCGTCGACCAGGCCCGCTCCCGCGCCACCGGGGGCACCGGCCTGGGCCTGAGCATCGTGAAGCACGTGGCGGCCAATCACGGGGGCGAGGTCACGTTGTGGAGCGCGGAGGGTCAGGGGTCGACCTTCACGCTCCGGCTGCCGGAGATCCCGGAGGGCCACGAGGCCGCGCTCAGGATGCCGCCGTCGATCACGTCGGCACGTTCCGCCTACACAGCCTCCCTCGGGCCGGGCATCTCCGCGTCCGGGGGTTCCGTGGTACCCACTGCACCATCGCGCGACACGCGCAGAAAAGGAGCATGACCGTGACCCGGATCCTCGTGGTCGAGGATGAAGAGTCCTTCAGCGACCCGCTCTCGTACCTGCTTCGGCGGGAGGGCTACGACGTGGCCGTGGCCGACGACGGGCAGACCGCCCTCGACGAGTTCGACCGCAACGGGGCCGACCTCGTCCTGCTCGACCTGATGCTGCCGGGCCTGCCCGGAACCGAGGTCTGCCGCCAGCTACGCACGCGCGGCAACGTCCCGGTGATCATGCTCACGGCCAAGGACAGCGAGATCGACAAGGTCGTGGGCCTCGAGCTCGGCGCCGACGACTACGTCACGAAGCCGTACTCCTCGCGCGAGCTGGTCGCGCGGGTCCGGGCCGTGCTCCGGCGCGGCACCGAGCCCGACATCCTGGTGCCGGGAGTGATCGAGGCCGGCCCGGTGCGGATGGACGTCGAACGCCACGTCGTGACGGTTGGGCCCGAGCAGGTGCAGCTGCCGCTGAAGGAGTTCGAACTCCTCGAGCTGCTGCTGCGCAACGCCGGGCGGGTGCTCACCCGGGTGCAACTGATCGACCGCGTGTGGGGGTCGGACTACGTCGGTGACACCAAGACGCTCGACGTCCACGTGAAGCGGCTGCGCGGAAAGATCGAACCGGACCCGGCGAACCCCCGGTACCTGGTGACGGTCCGAGGGCTCGGGTACAAGTTCGAACACTGACCCGTCCGGGCGGCGAGCCCGGGATCAGGGGGTGGTCTCGGGCTCGGTCGTCTCGGCGGTCTCGGTGTCGGTCGACGAGGTGCCCTTGGCAGTGGGCGTCGCCGCCGTGGTCGCGGTCAGGCCCGCGTACTGACGCGTCGCGGGGACCACCGGGACCTTCCAGGTCACGGAACCCGCGGCGGGACTCGAGGCCGTGAGGTCGACGTACTGCCCCGGTGCCACCTTCACGACCGGCAGGACGAACGAGACGCCGCCGGGGCCGACCCGGGTCAGCTGGCCACCGGTCACCTCGAAGATGACGGACGGCGCGGCGGGGACCGCCCCGGCGGGATCGGCGGGGTCGGCCTTGGCGGCCTTGGCGGGGTCGGGGGTGGCGGGCGGTACCTGCGCGGGGTCCTTCGCCTCGATCGCCAGGGCCTGCTTGCCGGTGCCGGAGTACGCCACGGCACCGATCACCTGCCCGGTGCCGCCCGACTTGTCGAGCACGACGACGAAGTTCCGCAGCGCGATCGAGCTGCCGTCGTCCAGGGACAGATCCGCGTCCGTCCCGTCCGCGGCCACGTACGGCCTCGTGATGATGGCGGGCGACGTCGCGGCGCAGCCGCTCAGGGCCGCGATACCGGTGGCTGCGATCAGCGCGATCACGGCCCGACGGAGGGGGGCGCTCAGCACGGCGACGGTCTCCTTGTAGGCAGATGAAACAGGGGTGCGTTCGCCCCCGGCGCAGCTTATCGGACAGTACGGGACGACCGAGGCGGGGTGAAGGGAAGGTGCCTGTTCGGGGCCTGAACGGGGCTTGAGCGAGATGCCCCTGGCGCCTCGAGCCGGCCCGAGCGACTGCCGGAATTGTCCGGAATCGCGCGCGCAATGCACGGGTAACTGTGCGTTGTCAAGGGCGACCCGGGTCGCACATTGGCCTCTGACCTGCGCAAACGGGTGGACCTTCGCGCGCCCGGTCTTGGATGGCGTGCTAAAGTAGCGCAGGGAAAGGGGACAAGAACACATGGCTTTCACGGTCGGCGAAACGGTTGTGTACCCCCACCACGGGGCCGCACTGATCGAAGAGATCAAGACCCGTGTTATCAAGGGCGAGGAACGTCAGTACCTCGTCCTCAAGGTTGCTCAGGGCGACCTGACCATCGAAGTTCCGGCGCAGAATGTCGACCTTGTCGGCGTTCGTGACGTCGTGGGCCAAGAAGGTCTGGATCGTGTGTTCGAGGTACTGCGCGCACCGTACGCGGAAGAGCCGACCAACTGGTCACGACGCTACAAGGCCAATCTGGAGAAGCTGGCCTCCGGTGACGTGATCAAGGTGGCCGAGGTCGTCCGCGACCTGTGGCGTCGGGACCAGGACCGAGGTCTTTCGGCGGGCGAGAAGCGGATGCTCGCCAAGGCGAGGCAGATTCTCGTCTCCGAGCTGGCGCTCGCTGAGCACACCAACGAGGACAAGGCTGAGGCACTGCTCAACGAGGTTCTCGCTTCCTGAACCTGGGCATGGCTCGATCGGCGTCCCGCTTCGTGCGGGGCGCCGAGTTGCTTTTGTCCGCCCTTTCAGGTGATTGCGGCCATCCGACGCTCAGGTCGCGGGCGGCCGGGCCGATGCCTCGTAGGTGGTGACGAAGCGCAGCGCGCCGACCGCAGGCGCCCGTGACAGCAGCATCCCGGCCCCCGTGCTCGAGGTGCTGCGCTTCTGCATCGTCGTCTTCTTCTCCGGGCTCGGCTACCAGGTCAGCACGAGTCTCCCGGGCAGCATCGACGTCCAGATCGGGACGTTCAACCGGCCCGGCGTCGGAATCCTGGTCGGGGCCGGGATCGGGTACGTGATCGGCGGAGTGATCGCCCGGATGACCGGGCGGAGCCTGATCGAGGCCGAGAAGGCCTTGGCGTCGCGCTCCCCGGAGCTCGTGCTTGCGGGGCTCATCGGGTCCATGGTCGGCGTCGCCGTCGGCGCCGGTCTGGCCTGGCCCACGCTCCTGCTCGCCCAGGAGTCGATCACCCTTCCGATCTTCGTCTTCGTCTGCGTGGTGCTCGGCCTGCTGGGTTACCGCGTCGGCACGTCGCGCCGCGAGGGCCTTCTGGCGATCCTGAGTCAGCGGGTGAACCTGCATTCCCCCGTCACGGCCGTCTCCTCGCTGCCCAGGATCATCGACACGTCGGTGATCATCGACGGGCGGATCATCGACGTGGTCCGGGCAGGGTTCCTGCACGGGTCGCTGCTGGTGCCGTCGCCCGTGCTGGCGGAGCTCCAGGGCCTCGCGGACGCCGGGGACGAAGTACGCCGCGGCAAGGGCCGTCGCGGGCTCGACGTCCTGGAGTCACTGCGCCGAGAGCGCGCCGTCGACGTCGAGGTGATCTCCGACGGTGCGATCGAGATTCCCGAGGTCGACGCCAAGCTGGTCCGGATGGCGATCGACCGCGGCGTCGCGCTGCTCACCCTGGACAGCAACCTCGCGCGGGCGGCTTCCCTGGCCGGGTGCCGGGTGATGAACCTGCACGCCCTCGCCCTGGCGCTGCGGCCTCCGGTCACCGCGGGGGACAGCCTCCGGATTCTCCTCACCCGGCCGGGCAAGGAGACCGGGCAAGGTGTGGGCTACCTGGACGACGGGACCATGGTCGTCGTCGAACGCGGGCGTGCCCTGATCGGCACGGAGGTGGCGTGCGCCGCGACCTCCGTGCTGGTCACCGCCAACGGCCGGCTGGTGTTCGCGCGGCTCGAGGGCGGAACCGAGACCGTGGAGGCGCAGGCGCAGGCGCCGACACGGGCGCCGACACGGGCGCGGGCCGAGGCCCCGGCCCGGGCCTCCCGCCCGGTCCCCGGGCCGCCGCGCCGTCCGCGCCCGACGTCCGCGCCCGACGACCGGGACGCGCACCGCGCCTGACCTGACCGTCGGCAGCATGGCCGACGGCAGAATGGTGCGGGTGACCATCGATCCCGTGGTACTCGTCCACGGTCCCGGCTGGCCGGTCGCTCCGGCCGAGGCGATCGCCCGGCTGCTCGAGGCGATCGAACGCGACCCCGACGTGACGATCGCGATCCTGGTCCGTCCGCAGACCGACACCCTGAAGTCCGTCGACCGGTCGGAGCTGGTCACCGGCACGCTCGACCGGGTCGGCTACCGTGCCGTCCTCTCTCCGATCGCGGTTCGCCCGGCGCGGCTGGGGGCGTTGTTCCGCGCCTCGGGCGCCCCCGGGGGGCCCTTGCCCGACGCGGCGGACGTGCTCCGGCTCGCGCACGAGAGCGGTCACGCCGTCACCGAACTCGAGGCCTGAACCCGCCGCGGGCTCAGCCGGCGAGGTGCCCCCAGGTCGGGTCCAGCTCGTCCCACGAGCCCTGGGCCACGGCGACCCCGCCGACCAGCACCACGACCGTGTCGGCCTGGGTCAGCGCCGCTCGCTTCGACGTCGATCCGATCACCGTGATGCCCTGCCTGCGCAGCGCCTCCCACAGTGCGAGCTCCGTCCCCACGTCCAGCGCGGAGGACACGTCGTCCGCCACGAGGAGTTCGGTCTGCGGCGCGAGGGCCCGGGCGAGCGCGAGTCGCTGCAGCTGCCCGCCGGACAGCCGCGTGCCCTTGTGCCCGATCAGCGTGCCGATCCCACCCGCGCCCGCCACGTCTCCGTCGAGCTGCGCCGTCGCCAGCGCCTGCATCGGGTCGACGTCGAAGCCCAGCCGGATGTTCTCGTCGAAGCTGCCGGAGAGCACGCGGGGCAGCTGGGAGACGTACCCCACCTGATTCGGCCGCAGGAACTGCTCCGGGGACTCCACCTCGGTGCCGTTCCAGCGCAGTGAGCCGGCGTGGTGCACGATCCCGGCGAGGGCGCGCAGCATGGAGGACTTGCCCGCACCGACCGGCCCGACGAAGAGGACGAGGTCGCCCCGGTAGACCGTGAGGTCGACCCCGCGCGCCCCGACCGTGCCGTCCTCGTGCACCGCCGCGAAGCCCTCGAGATCGAGACGCCGCAGCCTCGAGCGGGGGGCGGGCGGGGGTGTGGGGGCCGAGCCCGAGGAGATGTCGACCCCGGGCACCTCCCGCGACATGTTCGCCTCCCCGATCATCGCCAGCGTCCGGCGCGTCCAGACCGCGGCCGAGGGGTACTTGGAGACGAGCGACGCGGTGGTCCAGGCGAACCAGTGCGCCGCGCCCAGGGTCGAGACCGCGATCAGCGTCGAGGCGGTCGTCAGTCGGCCGTCAAGGTACAGGCCCCAGGCGGCGATCGGCAGCAGGCCCGCGACCACCGGTGGGGCGGCCGTCGCCCACACGGACAGGGCGATCTCCCGCCGGGAGTACTCGCTACGCTCCACGTCGAGCGCGGCGAGCCGGACCAGGACGGCGTCCTTCGCGCCCGCCAGCTTGACCGTTCGGGCGGCGCTCAGGGTCGAGACCAGGGTGGTCGCGAAGCGGGCCCGTGCCTTCACTGTGCGCTGAGCCGCGGTGTGCAGGCGGGCGCCGAACAGCGTGGCGACCAACCCCGCGGTGACCATGGTCCCGGCGAAGAACAGACCCGGCACGGCCGACCCGGACAACGCCGTCATGACCAGGATCACCAACGCCGCGATCCCGGTGTCGTACAGGTTGTCGGCGAGCACGATCACCCGCTCGTTGTCGTTGGTCTGGGCGATCACCTCGGCGGGCTGGTGCGCGCTGACCCGGGCCGGTCCGGTCTGCCCCGCGACGATCCGCAGGCCGATCCGCAGTGACTGGCGCACCCACCACTCGGGGAAGCACCGTCCCGTGATCAGGTACCCCGGGATCGGCAGCAGCAAGGCGAGAGACAAACCGGCCAGGGGCCACGTGACGTCCCCCCCGCCGTCGACCAGCTGGGCCCAGAAGTACGCGAGGACCGAGCCGTCGAGGCCGAGCACGGTCATCACCGCGAAGGCCCCGATCGACGCCAGGCCGTACCGGCGGTCGTTCACGATCAGCCGCATGATCTCGATCAGCGGATGCGAACGCGGCGGTTCGGGCAGCGGCGGCGGGTCCGCCCTGACCGGACCGGGTGCCGCGTCGTCGACGTCCGGGTCGTCGACCGGTTCGCCCACGGGGGCCGCGGAGCCGTCGACCCCCGAAGCCTTGCCGGTCTGGTCTGCGCCCCGGGGCGCGGGGACCAGCCCGGGGGCCAGCACCTCGCGGGTACCCGCGGCCGGCGCCACCCGACTGCTCGCGAGGAGCCGGGCGAAGCGTTCCGACGTCCCGATCGGCCCCGACTCGAGGACCCGGCCCTCCGCGAGGACGACGACCTCGTCACAGCTCTCCACCGAGGAGAGGCGGTGCGCGATGATGATGCCGATCCGGCCCTCGAGCAGGCGTTCGGTCGCGCGCCGCACCCGCGCCTCGGTGACCGGGTCCATCCGGGCCGTGGCCTCGTCGAGAATCACCACGCGCGGGTCGCGGACGAGGATCCGGGCGAAGGCGACCAGTTGCTCCTGCCCCGCCGAGAGCTTGGCCCCGCCGTCCCCGAGCCGGGTGTCGATCCCGTCGGGCAGGTCGTCGATCCATTCGTCGAGCCCGAGCTCGCGCAGCACCGCGGGGACGCGGGCGAGCAGCTTCTCGTCGAACAGGGCGACGTTCTCGGCCACGGTCCCGGCGACGATCTCGGTGCGCTGGGTGACCACCGCGATCCATCGGCGCAACAGGTCGGGGTCGAGCGTGGTGATGTCCACGCCGCCCAGGAACACGGTGCCCGGAGGAACCGCGACGGCCCGGGTGAGCACCTTCGACAGGGTGGTCTTGCCCGAGCCGCTGCGCCCGATCAGCGCGTACGAGCGGCCGCGCACGAAGGAGAGCGAGACGTCGTTGAGGGAAACCCCGCGCCCGCTCGGGTCCTCGCCGTCGAGGTAGCGGAAGGTCAGGTCCCGGACGGCGAGGTCGCCGTCCTGCGGGGCGGTGCCCCCGCTCGGCTCCTGTGGGGCCGCCATCAGCAGCTGGATCCGGGTCCACGACCCGAGCGACTGCTGCAGCTCGGGGACGTGCCTGGCAATCCGCTCCGAGGTGGCGCCGAAGGCGAGCACGAGCATCCAGACGGCGGTCAGGGAGGCGAAGTCGAGGTGTCCCGCGGTGGCGAGCAGACCGCCGGTCACGGCGACCACGACGATCCCGATCCGGATCACGGTCACTGCGCTGGTGGAGAGGTGGGCGGAAAGCCACCACGCCCGGCGTCCGCGGGCGAGCACCCGGCGCGACCGGTCGGCGTAGAGGCGCAGCACGAACGGCTGGCCGAGGGCGGTGCGCACGTCGTCCTGGCCGTAGATGCTCTCCTCCATCACGGCGGCCAGGTCGGACCACGCCTCCTCCTCGGCCTCGCGGGCGGGGCCGATGGCCGCCGCGAGCGGGCGCAGGCTGACCACGATGATCACGCTGAGCACGGTCATCGCGACACCGGCGGGCCACCACACGAACAGTGCGGCGATCGTCGAGAACAGGGCCGTACACACGCCGGTCGTGAGCCGGACCCCGGTCTGCCGGACCCCGGTGCCGGCCTGGTGGACGTCCTGGTCGATCCGGTCGAGCAGCTCCCCGACGGGGGTGTTCTCCAGCGTCGGCAGATCCTGGCTGAAAGCCACCCGGGTGAGCCTGCGCCGCACGTTCGCGGTCCAGTCCGAGGTGAGCCGCGCCGCGATCAGCTGGACGACCAGGAAGCCGACGACGGACACGACCAGGCACAAGCTCAGGGCGGCGAACGCCGTCCAGGATTTGTGAACCAGCACCGGTCCGGCGAGGGCCGCCGCGGCCGCGTCGGACGCGGCGGTGAGCACGATCAGGGTCACGACGGCGATCGTCCGGCGCGCCGAGCTCGACCACAGGTCTCGCAGCAGGCTCATCGGTGATCACCCCCGGGCATGCGTCACCGCTGGGACGGCGGCGGGTTGGCTGACGCGGAAGAGGCTCCCGCTGTCTCAGGATGCGAAACTTCTGACCCTCACGTCAAAGCAGTTTCCGAGACCGCCGAAGGCTCACCGCGAGGGCGTGACCTCGCGCAACAACGCCTCGGCGCGCGCGACGTCCCCCGGGTAGGTGATCTTGAGGTTGGTGTCGTCCGAGCGGACGGCGCGGATCGGCAGCGTGGTGAAGCGTTCGATCGTGGCGCACGTATCGGTGCCCTCGAACCCCGCCGTGGTCGCGGCCGCGTACGCCTCGACCAGCTCGGCGGCGCGGAACGCCTGCGGGGTCTGGACGCCGACCACGCGATCCTCGGGAGGCGGCCAGAGGTTGGTCGCGGTGACGGCGGGGATCGCGCCCCCCGTCGTCCGGGCCTCGGCGAGCACCCTGCTGACCAGGGCCGGGCGGGCCAGTGGCCGGGCCCCGTCCTGGATCGCCACGACGTCCACCCGGCCCGCGAGCACCAGCGGTTCCAGGTGGCGGACGGCGGCCAGCTCGGAGAGGTGCCTGGTCGGGCCGCCGTCCACGACCTCGACCGGCAGCCCGGGCAGTTCGGCGGCCAGCACCTGTCGTGCGTGCTCACGGTCGTCGGGATGGGTGACCAGCAGGAACACGTCGACCTCGGGCACCTGCCCGGCCCAGTGGAAGGACCAGGCGATCACGGGACGCCCCGCCATCGGCAGGTAGACCTTGTTCATCTCGGCGCCGAACCGGGTGCCACGGCCGCCGGCCAGCACGACGAAGGCCGCTTTCATGATTCAGAGGCTACGGTGCAGAGGTGACAGTTCAGTCGAATCCGCCGCACGGCGCCTCCCAGTTGCAGCCGCACGTGCTGCCCCACGTAGGGATCGGGGTGGACGTGCACGCCTTTGCCGCCGCCGATTCGGGCCGGGTGATGTGGTTGGCCGGGCTCGAATGGCCCGGCGAGGTCGGCCTCTCGGGGCATTCCGACGGGGATGTCGCGGCGCACGCCTGTTGCGACGCGTTGTTCTCGGCCGCGGGCCTGGGTGACCTGGGATCGCAGTTCGGCGTCGACGAGCCGCAGTGGGCCGGTGCGTCCGGCGCGGCCCTGCTCGCCGAGACCGCCCGCCGGGTCCGCGAGGCGGGTTTCTCGATCGGCAACATCGCCGTGCAGGTGATCGGCAGCCGCCCCAAGCTCGGCCCGCGCCGCGGAGAGGCGCGTGATGCCTTGTCCGACGCGGCGTCCGCGCCGGTGGCGATCACCGCGACCACGACCGACGGGCTCGGGCTGACCGGGCGCGGCGAGGGCGTCGCGGCGATCGCCACGGCACTGGTGGTGCCCACCCCGGAGTAGCCCTGAGTGCAACCTGAGGATCGAGGGCGGGGGGTGTTCGATGAGGTGGTGCGGGCCGGTAGCGCTTGGTTGTGGCCTGGCCCAGGAGGGGTGAACCGTCCTGACGTCGAGACCGCGCCACCTGGGGCGTCTGGCGGCCACTGCGAGATCGCGAGACGGACACGAGGATCAATCGGTTCACAGGCGGCCACCGCCCGAGCCTCGGGGCAGAAGTGTCACCACCAAGGCCACCAGAACGGTCACCGATGTCCTGAGACAGAACTGTCACCGATGTCCTGAGACATGGCAGTTGTCCCGGAGCTTGCGGTCGGGTAGACTCGAACAGGTGTTCGACCGTGGGGGTTGGGCGGGCTTCTTCTCCGGGGGGTGATGGTTGTGGCGTTGTGTGCTCCGGATGGCGTCACGATGGTGATCCCCAGGGGGTGGGCGCGGGTGGATCGGGAGTTCCTGACGGGTGGGCTGGGGTCGGGGTCGATGTCGGTCGCGGGGTGGGCGGTCCAGGAGTGTCTGGAGCGAGATGCGGCGGGTCGCCTGGGTGACCCGGTGGAGTCCGAGGGATTGCTGGTGTGGTCGGCCCGGTCGGCGTCGCGGGTCTCCTCGCAGGCGATGTGTGCGCACGTTCGGGTGCTGACCCGGGTGTTCCGGGCTCGGGTCGCCGCCGCGCAGGACGAGGTTGAGCGGGCCGGTGAACGCTTCGGCGTGAGAGAACGGGCGGAGGAGTTCCGGTTCGCGTGTATCGAGCTGGCGCGGGCCTGTGGGGTCAGTGAGTACGTGATGTCGGCTCGGCTCGAGGTCGGGATCACCTTGGAGGAGAAGCTGCCCCGGGTCGGGACATGCTTCGAGTCGGGAGATCTGGACTGGTGGCAGGTCCGGGCATTCACCGCCGCGGTCGCGGACCTGGATCCGGCTCAGGCCGCGGCCGTGGCGGATCGGGTGCTGCCTGATGCGGTCCGGTTGAGTTCGAGTCGGCTGCGGCGGGCGCTGGACGACGCGGTCACCGTGGTCACCGGGCGGCGCGCCGAAGAGAAAGCCGTCGAAGCACGCGCACAGCGGCGGGTGGTGTTCCAGGCCGTGGCCGACAGCATGGCCGAGATGATCGCGGTGCTGCCCGCGGAGGACGCCGCCGTGATCCAGAACGTCTTGGGTCGGCTCGCGGACCGTGCCGAGGCCCCGGACGCCTCGGACGCCGTGCCGGCGGCGGGTGGCGCCGACCGCGACGGCAACCCGGCGGTGGACCCGGTCGTGGATGGCCGGACCGCGGATCAGCGGCGGGCGGATGCTTTGGTGCAGGTGTTCCTCAACGCTGCAGGTGACGCGTTCGACCCCGCCGAAGACCTACCCGACACACACGACGCGCAGGACGTGGGCGAACCCCAGGACCCGAGCCTCGCGCAGGACGCGGACGCACCTCGGATCGTCGATGAACCCGAGGCGTCTGCGACGCTGCAGGCTGGGAAGGTTGCGGCGGGTCGGCGTGGGGCGTTGGTGCGGCGTGGGCGGATCCGGCCGTTGGAAGTCGTGGTCACGGTGCCGTTGTCGGTGCTGCTCGGCCTCAGCGACGACCCGGGGATGCTGAACGGGTACGGCCTGATCCCGGCCGCGGTGCTGCGGGACCTCGCCACCAGGGCGACCTGGCGTTGCGCGGTGGTCGATGACACCCACGGGACCCTGCTCGGGCTCGGGCGCTCCACGTTCACTCCCGCATACCGGCCCGGTGCGCCCTTGAGCCGGCACGTGATCGCACGGGACCAGACCTGCCGGTTCCCCGGCTGCGCCCGTAGCGCCTCGACCTGCGAGATCGATCATCTGATCCCACATCCCCGAGGCGTTTCGTGTGAGTGCAACACCGGACCGCTATGCCCACGCCACCACCGGGCCAAACACGAGGCCGGATGGAAGGTGGAGGTTTCTCGCGACCCCACCCACCCGCCGGGCAGCCTGATCTGGACCAGCCCCAACGGCCTGACCCACACCTGGCTGACCCCTGCCCTGACCCCGGGAAATGCCACGCTCTACCGCAACGCAGCCCACGCCTCCCGCGCCCAGCCCGGGCGCTCTGCCCGTCCGGCAGACGTCGATTCCCCGACCGGAAGCGAAGGCACGGCAGGCACGGCAGCCCTCGATGATCCACCTTTCTAATTCGAGATCGGTGGCTGCCTCTTCATGACCACGAACGCCGCGGATAGCGCGCCCAGGATGCCCAGGGCCTCGTCGCCGAGCGTGTCGGTGTAGGCGGTGTCCAATTCCTTGCCGTGCCGGATGAACAGGTACCACTCGGCAAGCTCCCAGCCGACCGCGAGGATCGCGCCGAGCCCGGTGATCGCCAGCCCCAGCACCCAGCGCGGCCTGACCTCGGCGCGGGCCATCAGCATGCCCAGCCCGAGGTTCAGGAAGAACCAGTTGACCAGGTGATTGACGTCGTCCCACCAGGTCACCGAGTCGTAGAGGTCGAGCGAGTTGCCGGTCACGTCGACGAGGAACGGCAGCATGATCCACGCGAAGGCGGCCCACGGCAGCGGCTCGGCGGCGGCGTCCCCGCCGCGCCGGGCACGCGCCGTCCACCAGATCGCCGGGAGCAGCAGCATCATCAGCGGGTACGCGATCAGCCTGGCGCCGAAAGCCTTTCCCTCGAACTGTGCGAGCTCGATCGAGGGCGAGGACGACGCCGCGGCGGCGACGACCAACTGAACGACGGTCGCCGCGAGGATCAGCCAGGCGGTGACGAATGCAGCGCGGCCGGGACGGCGTCGACGAGTGCTCTCGGCAGTGGACACGGTTGGTGACAATAGGCCCTGGTCCACGGCGGTAGGCTTGACCGGTGACTTTGCGGCTGTTCGACTCTGCGACCCGTCAGGTGCGGCCCTTCGTGCCGCTGACCCCGGGACAGGTCGGCATCTACGTCTGTGGACCTACGCCGCAGTCGGCTCCGCACATCGGTCATTTGCGCTCGAGCGTGGCGTTCGACGTGCTCCGCCGGTGGCTCGAGCGGTCGGGGTCGACGGTGACCCTGGTGCGCAACGTGACCGACATCGACGACAAGATTCTCGCGAAGGCGGCAGCGGCGGGGCGGCCGTGGTGGGCGCACGCCTACCACTACGAGCGGGAGTTCACGGCGGCCTACGACACGTTGAACGTGCTGCCGCCGACCTACGAGCCCCGCGCGACCGGGCACATCATCGAGATGGCCGCACTGATCCAACGGCTGATCGACGCCGGACACGCGTACCCTGCGCCGGACGGCTGCGGCGACGTCTACTTCGACGTGCGCAGCTTCCCCGAATACGGGGCGCTGACCAACCAGGGCCTGGACGAACTCGCGGCGGCGGAGGACTGCGACGCCGCCGCGCAGCGGAAGAAGCGGGATCCGCGTGACTTCGCGCTCTGGAAGGGCGTGAAACCCGGTGAGCCGGAGACGGCGTCGTGGAGCACGCCCTGGGGGCGCGGACGGCCGGGCTGGCACATCGAGTGCTCGGCGATGGCCACGCGCTACCTCGGGCCAGAGTTCGACATCCACGGCGGTGGCCTCGACCTGCGCTTCCCGCACCACGAGAACGAGCAGGCACAGTCTCGCGCGGCGGGTGACGGTTTCGCCCGGTACTGGCTGCACCACGCGTGGGTCGTACAGGGCGGCGAGAAGATGAGCAAGTCGCTCGGCAACGTGCTCGCCCTGGAGTCCCTGCTGAAGCACGCGCGCCCGGCGGTGATCCGCTACGTGCTCACCGCCGCCCACTACCGCTCGAGCATCGAGTTCGGGCCGGATTCGCTCGCGGAGGCCACGGCGGCCTACGAACGGATCGAGGGCTTCGTGCTGCGCGCCGACGAGTTCACCGCGGGTGCCGTCGCGGGTGCCGACCTGGAGAAGGCCGCGCTGCCCGAGGACTTCTCGGCCGCGTTGGACGACGATCTCGGCGTGCCCGCGGCGCTGGGCGTGATCTTCGAGACGGTGCGCGGCGGCAACTCGGCCATCGCGGCGAACGACGCCGGGCGGGTCGAGGAGGCCGGGCGCGCAGTCCGGGCGATGACCGCCGTCCTCGGTCTCGACCCGCTCGACGCACGATGGGCGGCGGGTTCCGACGCGCAGGACCCCGCCCGGGCCGCGCTCGACGTGCTGGTCGCGGCTGAACTCGAGGCGAGAGCCGCGGCCCGGAAGGCGCGCGAGTTCGCGACCGCCGACGCGATCCGCGGGCGGCTCACCGCCGCCGGGATCGACGTCGAGGACACTCCCACCGGGGCGCGCTGGTCGATCGGCGCCGTACCCGAACCTCACCGAGAGAAGGAAGCCTGATGCCGGGCAGCTCGAGGCGCCAAGGCGCCGTCCGCAAGCCCGGATCCAAGAAGGGGCCCGTCGTCGGCTCCGGCGGTCAGCGCCGGGCGGCGCTCGAGGGCAAAGGGCCGACGCCCAAGGCCAGCGATCGGCCCAATCACAAGGCGCATCGGCTGGCGAACTCCGCGGCCAAGCGCGTGGCGTCCGGTGCTGGCACGGGCCAGAAGCGGTCGGGTCAGAATCGGTCAGCGGGACGACGTTCCGCGGGCTCGAGCGAGATGGTCGCCGGCCGCAACCCCGTCGTGGAGGCCCTCAGGGCCGGCGTGCCGGTGAAGGCGCTGTACGTCGCGCACCGGATCGACACCGACGACCGGGTGCGCGAGGCGATCAAGATCGCGAGCGAGTTGAACATCCCCCTGCTCGAGGCCAGCAAGAACGATCTTGATCGGCTGACCAGCAGCGCCGTCCACCAGGGGCTGGTTCTCCAGGTGCCGCCGTATGAATACGCGCACCCGGCCGACCTGATCGATCGCGCCTCGAAAGCCGGCCGTGCCCCGCTGATCGTGGCCCTCGACGGGGTGACCGACCCGCGCAACCTGGGTGCCGTCGTCCGGTCGGTCGCCGCGTTCGGCGGGCACGGGGTCGTCGTGCCCGAGCGGCGCTCGGCCGGGATGACCGCGAGCGCCTGGAAGACCTCGGCCGGGGCCGCGGTCCGGGTCCCGGTGGCACGGGCCTCGAACCTGACCCGGGCGCTGGAGGACTACCGCAAGGCCGGGCTGTTCATCGTCGGTCTCGACGCGGGCGGCGATGTCTCGCTGCCCGAGGTCGACGTGGTCACGGATCCGTTGGTGCTCGTGGTCGGCTCCGAGGGGCAAGGTCTGTCCCGGTTGGTCCGTGAGACCTGCGACCACGTGGCGTCGATTCCGATGGCCGGCGGCACGGAGTCGCTGAACGCCGGGGTTGCCGCCGGGGTGGCCCTGTACGACGTGGCCCGACGCCGCGGCTTCTGACTCCGTCCGGGTCAGTCGTCGGACACCACGGGCAGCTGTGCGGTGTTCAGGCCGAGGACGGCCTTCTCGTCCGGCTTGAGCGGCAGGACCTGCTTCACGTAGCTCTGGACGGCGTCGATCAGCCCGACGTCGAAGCCGCGCTCCTCCGAGAGATACCAGCGGTGCACGAGCAGCTCGTGGTAGAGCTCGGCGGGTTCGAGCTTGCCGCGCATGCTCTTCGGGATGTTGCGTACCACCTGCTCGAAGCGTTCGGCGACCCACTCGTGCGCCACCAGTTCTTCACTCTCGGCCTGCCGCCCGGTCTCGGCTCGGTAGGAGTCGAGGTCGTTGAGCAGTCGGCGGGCCTGATTCTCCTCGACGTCGAGCCCGGTGAGCCGCAGCAATCGTCGTGAGTGATGCCCGGCGTCCACCACCTTGGGTTCGACGCTGACCCGGGTCCCGTCCAGGTCGGTGCTCAGCTGCAGTTCGCCGACGTCGAAACCGAGGTCGTTGAGCCGCCTGATCCGGGCCTCGACGCGCCAGCGTTCGCCCGGTTCGAAGGATTCCGACCGGGTCAGCTCGCTCCACAGCGCGTAATAGCGCTCCAGGATCAGCCCGCTGACCTCGATCGGGTCCATCGAGCTGTCGAGCAGGCCGCCCGCCTCAAGGTCAAACATCTCCCCGGCGATATTGGTCCGGGCGATGTCGAGGTCGTTCTCCCGCTGGCCGCGGCTGAGGGTGTCGCGCAGCTCACCGGTCTCGGCGTCCACCAGGTACGCGGCGAACGCCCCCGCATCCCGGCGGAACAGCGTGTTCGACAGCGACACGTCCCCCCAGTAGAAGCCGGCCAGGTGCAACCGGACGAGCAGGACGGCGAGGGCGTCGATCAGGCGGGTCGCGGTGTCCTCGCGCAGCGACTGGCTGAACAGGGCCCGGTAGGGCAGGGAGAACTCCAGGTGGCGCGTGACCAGGGCGGCGTCCATCGGAGTGCCGTCGGGCCGGACCCGGCCGTTGGCGATCCCGAGCGGCTCCACGGCGGGCAGACCGAGACGCCGCAGCATCCGCAAGAGGTGGTACTCGCGCTCGGCGAGGTCCGCGTTGATCTCCTTGATGGCGATGACGCTGCCGGAGAACTTCACGAACCGGACGACGTGGCGCGAGATGCCGCGGGGCAGTGCGGCCAACCGATCCGCGGGCCAGTCGGCCAGCGGGATCTGCCAGGGAAGGTCGAGCAGCGCCGGGTCTGCGGCTGCGGCGGTGACCTGTAGCGAGGTGGGCATCGCCCCCATCATGCCCTGTCGCCGGTGATCCTCCGGTTCAGCCGATCGGCGCGAGCCGGGCGATCAGCTCGTCGAGGCGCTCGTACCCCTCGTTCATGCCCTGCTCCATGCCGTGGGCGAGGTCGGCATCGAGCGCCTCGACGTCCAGGTAGCAGGCTTTGGCGTGCAGGATCGTGCGGCCGTCGACCTCCTCCAGGTGCAGCCGTTCCAGGCTCACGTTGCCGGGCGCGCCCTCGAACTCCCAGGTCTGCACGATGGCGTCGGGGGTGGGTGTGCCGTGGAACACCCCGCGGAAGGCGTACTGGTTGCCCTCGTCGTCGGAACTGACGTAGCGCCAGCGGCCGCCGTCGCGGACATCGAACACGTCGACGGTCATCGTGAGTCGCCGCGGGCCGAGCCACTGCGCGATCAGTTCGGGGTCGGTGTGCGCGCGGAAGACCAGCTCGCGGGGGGCGGCGAATTCGCGGGTGATCTCGACGCACGCGGCTTTGGCTTCGGTGATGGTCGCCTTCTCGGACATGACTCTTCTCCTTCTCAGCGTGTTCTACTCAGCGTGACGGGGATTCCGGTGTCGGATCGTCCTTCTGCAGAGAGCCCAGCAGTGCGTCGAGCCGGTCGTAGCTTTCCGACCAGAAGGCGCGGTAGTCGGCGAGCCAGGCGGTCGCCGTCCGCAGCGGGTCTGCTTCGAGATGGCTCAGCCGCGCGGTGGCCTGGCGGGTGCGGGAGATCAGCCCGGCCTTCTCCAGAACCTTGAGGTGCTTGGAGATCGCCGGTTGCGACATCGCGAACGGGGCCGCGAGTTCGGCGACGTTCGCGTCCCCCTGGGCCAGTCGTTCGAGGATCGCCCGGCGGGTGGGGTCGGCCAGCGCTCCGAACACGGCGCTCAACCTGTCCACCGTCGCCTCCATCGATAACTCTTCTGTTCAAGAACCAGTCGATTCAAGAACCATTGAGTTATAGAGTGCGCCGATCTGGCCGAGGTGTCAACCCTGCGTGACGACGAAACGCAGGACGGCGGGACAAACGCCGAAGCCCCGCCGTCCTGCTGGACGACGGGGCTTCGGGACGTGGGGCGGGATCAGCCGCCGATGCGCAGACCGTTGACGCTGTCGAACAGGTGCACGTGGTCGGGCTTCGGGGCGAGGTGAACCGTCGAGCCCTTCTCCGGCGGGCGCCGACCGTCGACCCGGGCGATGACCGGGTGGTCGGTGACGGTGCCGCGGACCGTTCCGTAGACGTAGGCGTCGGCGCCGAGCTCCTCGACGACCTCGACCTGCACGGGCAGTCCGTGCTCGGCCACGACCAGGTCCTCCGGGCGCACGCCCAGGGTCACCTTGTCGCCACTGGCCTGCGCGAGCAGCTCACGCTGAACCGGCCAGACCATGTCGCCGATCTGGACGCCGCTCTCGTGGATCGGCAGGTTGAGCAGGTTCATCGCGGGGGAGCCGATGAAACCGGCGACGAAGATGTTGTTCGGGTGGTCGTAGAGGTAGCGCGGGGTGTCGAGCTGCTGCAGCTCGCCGTCCTTGAGCACCGCGACCCGGTCACCCATCGTCATGGCTTCGGTCTGGTCGTGCGTGACGTAGACCGTGGTGACGCCGAGCCGGCGGGTGAGCGACGCGATCTGCGTGCGGGTCTGCACCCGGAGCTTCGCGTCGAGGTTCGACAGCGGCTCGTCCATCAGGAACACCTGCGGCTTGCGCACGATGGCGCGGCCCATGGCGACACGCTGACGCTGACCACCCGAGAGGGCCTTGGGCTTGCGGTCGAGGTACTCGGTGAGGTTGAGGATCTTGGCGGCCTCGTCGACCCGCTTGCGGATCTCGCCCTTGTTGACGCCGGCGATCTTGAGCGCGAAGCCCATGTTGTCGGCGACGCTCATGTGCGGGTAGAGCGCGTAGCTCTGGAAGACCATCGCGATGTCGCGGTCCTTTGGCGGGACGTTGGTCACGTCGCGCGGGCCGATCAGGATGCGACCGGAGTTCACGTCTTCCAGGCCGGCCAGCATGCGCAGCGAGGTGGACTTGCCGCAGCCGGAGGGGCCGACGAGAACCAGGAACTCGCCGTCCTCGATCTCGAGGTTGAGCGCGTCCACGGCGGGCTTCGTCGAGCCCGGGTAGATACGTGAAGCCTTGTCAAACGTTACGGTTGCCATGGGTCGGCAATCCCTTCACCGGCAGGAACGTGCCGGACGATCCGAGTGGAGGGTTACCTGGGGCGTCACGTCGACGATCCAGGCGGCGGGGCCGCCAAGGATAATGCGTCGGCGACCATGCCGCACCCATCTTCACAGGTGCAGCCGGGGAGAGACAACCACGTCGACGGCCGGATGCTGCGAGATGCATCACATCCGGCGAGGGCTCAGACGAACCAGCGCACCACGGTGACGACGCCGACGAGCCAGACCGAGACGACCGCGATGATCCCGGCCAGGACGGCGATGTCGGCCTTGGTCCAGCGCTTGTGCGTACGCCGGGGGCCCGCGCAGGACCGGCGGGGCCATTGGCTGGCGTCGTCGATCAGCCGCAGCAGCCGCACGCGGGCGTGAACGCCGTCCGCCTCGTGCGGGCCGCCGCGCCAGCGCAGCGCGTCGAGGCGGGCGACCGGTGACCGGAAGGCCTTTTCGAAGGCGAGCTGCGCCTCGGGGTCGCGGCGCTCGCACAGGTAGCCCCAGCGACCGGCCTCGACCATGTTCCCGGTGCGCAGGTGCACGCCGGCGAGCCTGCTGCGCAGGTCGAGATCGGTCGGATGCTGCTGCACCAGGGTCGACAGCCGCTGGATCGCGACGAACGTGTGACCCTGTTCGAGGTCGGCGTCGACCCGTCGCAGAGTCTGGCTGACTGAGCGCTCGTCCTTGGCGCGCCGGACCGTCCGTGCCGCGGCACGGTCCTCAGCGATTCGTAGGTCCACGCCTGGCATTGTCCACGAAAGCGATTCCGGGCGAAACACGAGAACCGTGTCAAGTTCTTGAAATTCGTCGAATCCCATCTCGCTCAGTAATCAACTGGGTACTTTCCGTGTTCTCCCCTGTCCAGAACGTGCCCGGGCGAGCTACCGTCGAGGCCACCGCTGACATTTGGGGCTCACGCGGGATGACGTCGTGGAGGTGCAACGATGCGAATCACAGACGTTCTTCGGCACAAGGGTGACCTCGTGATGACGATCAGGCCGGATGCACTGGTCCGTGACCTGCTTGCTCAGCTGGCCCAGCTCAAGATCGGAGCGCTGATCGTCAGCGAGGGCGGTAGCTCGATCGCCGGCATCGTGAGTGAGCGCGACGTCGTCCGCCGGATGCACACCGATGGTGCGGCCCTGCTCGACGAACGGGTCTCGCAGATCATGACCAGCGACGTCGTGACGTGCGCACCCGGCGACTCGGTGGACGACCTGATGGCGTTGATGACCGAACGGCGCTTCCGGCACGTGCCGGTCGTGGACGCCGGAGGCAGCCTGGTCGGTATCGTGAGCATCGGTGACGTCGTGAAGAACCGGATCGACGAGCTTCAGCTCGAGCGGGACCAGCTCACGGCGTACATCAACAGCTGACGACATCGGCCGCGCGGATCACGCGTCCGAGAGGGTGGGGGGCGATCCGCGGTGACGGGGGCGACGGTCGGGCGTGACCCGGTGACGATCGGCCCTTACCGCCTGGTGAACCGGATCGGCGAGGGTGGGATGGGCGTCGTCCATCTCGCCCTCGATTCCGGGGGGCGCGCGGTCGCGATCAAGATCCTCCGGCCGCACATCGCCTCCGACGAGGACGCGCGACGGAGGCTCGGCCGCGAGGTCGACACCCTGAGTCGGCTCCGCGACCCGCGGGTGGCGGAGGTGCTCGACGCGGACGTGGACGGCCAGGTCCCCTATCTGGTTACGCGATTCGTGCCGGGCCGGGCGCTGGAGCGGGTCGTGCGCGAGGACGGCGCGCTCAGCGTGGGCGCCACGGCGCAACTGGGTCGTGACCTCGCGGGCGCGCTGAAGGTGATCCATGCCGCCGGGGTGATCCACCGGGACGTCAAGCCCGCCAACGTGATGATCCTGGACGGCGCTCCCGTCCTGATCGACTTCGGGATCGCCCACCTGGCCGACGAGGCCCGGATGACCAGCACCGGCCTCGTGATGGGCACCCCGGGATACCTCTCTCCGGAGCTGTGCGACGGCGCGCCCGTGAGCGAGGCGACGGACTGGTGGGGCTGGGGCGCCACGCTGGCCTTTGCCGCCACCGGCCGGGCGCCCTTCGGGACCGGGCCGGTCGAGATCGTGCTCGACCGGGTGCGCCGCGGGGCGCCCGACCTGGACGGCGTGCCCGAGCCGATGCGCAGCGCCCTCGGCTCCGCGCTCGCGGTGGACCCGGCGGCGCGGCCCTCCGCGGAGCTGCTGCTCGCGGGCCTGGCGCCGTCGCTCGTCGACCGCCGCAACGTTGCCACCCAGGTGATGGGTGCCGCGTCGGCAGTCGGTGTCACCGAGTTGTTCCCCTCCTCGGCGCCGACCGCCGTGTACGCCTCACCCCCACCGGTCCCGCCGCCGACGATCCGTGCTGGTGCTGGTGCTGGTGCTGGAGCGCTGCCGGTGCAATCGCCCGCTCCGGTGGCCGCGCCCGCTCCGGTGGCCGCGCCCGCTCCGGTGGCCGCGCCCGCCGCCCGTGTGTCCGGGCCCGCCCCGCCCCCTACGCCGGCCACGGCGGAACCGGCGGG
>JADMIO010970530.1_pt1 | contig 46376 bp, 36 predicted proteins | sample 8958161 | NCBI WGS metagenome assembly JADMIO01 (sample SAMN16585339, study PRJNA669376) | soil metagenome | isolation source: Crop rotation soil | place: USA: Cullars Rotation, Alabama | collected 2011
AGCCGTCCGGCGGCCGCTCGGCTGAAGCCTTCGCGCTACGTCTCCGACCACGCAGCGCCGGGACTCACTTCGAGATGTCAGACGGCGCGGTGATCGGCGTCGTCGAGAATCAACTCGTTTCGAAACGAGTTCGGGCTTTGGCACAGCTTTCGCGCCAGAGCGCCTGCCAGAGGTCGTTCGAGGGCAGGATGTTCAATCGGTCGCCATTGGTCGACGGGGCCCGGCTGCGCCAGGCCGTTGACGCCGTGACCAGCCGTCCGGCCGCCGCTCGGCTGAAGCCTTCGCGCTACGTCTGCGACCACGCGGGGCCGGGGACTCAACTTCGAGACGTCAGCAGGGCGCGGTGATCGGCGTCGTCGAGAATCAACTCGTTTCGAAACGAGTTCGGACTCTGGCACAGCTTTCGTGCCACAGCGCCCGCTGACCGTTTCAACAACTCCGTCGATCGACGGCGTACGCCTCCAAGTGCCATGCGTAGACGGACGCTTGCGAAAAGCGGACCGAAGCGGAGACACTGCGAAACGAGGCGCTGCAACGGGCACCGTCCCGTCGTCGCCACCGAGCTGGCAGGTCCAGTCGACGGACAACGACAACCATCTCCCCGTCACGCATCTCCCGCAGGAATTCGCGGACGCAGAATGCTGCCGCGGCATGGTCTGCAAGCTTGAACGTCGCCGTCGCGCGCAATCCCGGGGTGGCGCAGTCGTATGCGATCTCGAGCGCCTCCCTTCGGAAGATGACTTCTAGTCGGTGTGACGGGTGCTTCGGCGAGGGAATTGCCAGGAGCACACGATTCGCCACAGCAGACCCGCACCCCGAGGCCACGTGGGGCGCCCACGCCGGGCAGTCGGTGACGGCTGCACGGATGACCGTCTCGCTAACGTGCGCATCGGCGGCTGCGTCGACGGTCGCGCACGGCATCACCAACGCGGGCCAGCCTTCGTACGAGCGGAGATCCTGTGCGATGCGGCCCGCGATCTGGTCGAGACGTCCGGCCGCTCCCGCCGGCGCGTCGGCGTCGAGCGTCTCGCGTCGCGGCAGTCGCACGACCGACCGGGGCCGGTATCCGTCGGTCAGGGGAAACCAGTCGAACGCGAGCGTCCGCCGCCCCCTGACGCGTCGCGCTCCTCGTAGTAGGCCCGGTCGTCACGGAAGCCGACTCGATAGCCCCGACACAGGAACTCCACTCGGGCGACAAGGAACGAGAAAACGATGAGGCCGCCGATTCCGGCAACAGATGCGATGGTCAGAAAGACCGCCTGGGCGACGGCTGGATGCGGGCCGATGGCTGCCAGGATCGATCTGGTGGCGATTCCCACACCGGCGATCCCGGCGATGAATGCCGCGACGAGCAGGTCAACCTCGACCCACGTCGCGGGCCTCATGGCGTTCTGACGCGAGCAGCGGCCGGTCGGATGGGCGAGATTCGAGCCGCGAACCTCGAACCGCGACGAGAAGGAACGGATCCCGGATCCCGAACCCCGGATCCCGGCAAGCGTCACTCCACCCGGTAGTTCGGCGCCTCTTTCGTGATGATGACGTCGTGGACGTGACCTTCGCGATGCCCCGCCGGGGTGACGCGAATGAGCTTCGCGTCGCGCTGGAGCGCCGGGATGTCGGCGCTGCCGCAGTAGCCCATGCCGGCGCGCAGGCCGCCGACGAGCTGGTGAATCATCGCGGCGACGCTCCCCTTGTGCGCGACGCGCCCTTCGATCCCCTCGGGCACGAGCTTCTCGCCCGCCTCGGGATTGGCGTCGAGGTCGAACTCGTCCTGGAAGTAGCGGTCGCGGCTGCCGCGGCGCATCGCGCCGAGCGATCCCATGCCGCGGTATTCCTTGAAGCTCCGCCCCTGGTAGAGAATCATCTCGCCCGGGCTCTCGTCGGTGCCGGCAAAGAGGCTGCCGATCATCACCGAGCTCGCGCCGACGGCGATCGCCTTGGCGATGTCGCCTGAATAGCGGATCCCGCCGTCGGCGATCACCGGCACCTTGTGCGCCGCCGCGGCGCGGGCGCACTCGGCGATCGCGGTGATCATCGGCACGCCGACGCCGGCGACGACCCGGGTCGTGCAGATCGAGCCGGCGCCGATGCCGACCTTGACCGCGTCCACCCCGATGTCGATCAGCGCTTCGGTCGCCTCGGCGGTCGCGACGTTGCCGGCGACGAGATCGACGGCGGGGTACTGCCGCCGGATCCGCCGGACCATGTCGAGCACGCCCTGCGAGTGGCCGTGCGCGGTGTCGACGACCAGCAGGTCGACGTTGGCGGCGACCAGCGCCTCGGCGCGGGCCAGCGCGTCCTTGCCGACCCCGATCGCGGCGCCGACGCGCAGCCGCCCGAGCGTGTCCTTGCACGCGCTCGGGTACTTGATCATCTTCTGGATGTCCTTGACGGTGATCAGCCCCTTGAGCATGTAGCGGTCGTCGACCACCAGCAGCTTCTCGACCTTGTGGCGATGCAGGAACTCGCGCGCCTGCTCGAGCGTGGTGCCGACCGGCACCGTGAACAGCGGGTCGCGGGTCATGATGTCGGCGACCGGCCGATCGAGGTTCGACTCGAACCGCAGATCGCGGTTGGTCAGGATACCGACGAGCCGGCCTTCCTTGCTCCCGTCCTCGGTGATCGGCACCCCCGAGATCCGGTACTTCTTCATCAGGTCGAGCGCCTCGTAGATCCGGTTGGTCGGCGACAGCGTGATCGGGTTGACGATCATGCCGCTCTCCGACCGCTTGACGCGATCGACTTCGGACGCCTGCTCCTCCGGCGACAGGTTCTTGTGGATGATGCCGATGCCGCCCTGCTGCGCCATCGCGATCGCCAGCCGCGATTCGGTCACCGTGTCCATCGCGGCGCTGAGCAGCGGCACGTTGACGCGGATGTTCCTCGACACCGACGACGTGACGTCGACCCCGCTCGGCAGCACCTGCGAATGCCGCGGCACGAGCAGGACGTCGTCGAAGGTGAGCGCCGTCGTCAGGCCGATGGCGATCTGTTCGGTGTTCAGGACGTCGGTTCGCGTCTCCATTCAGATTCCTTCCGGGATCTACGAAAAAAGGGCAGCGGATCTTACCGCTGCCCTGACTCCGATTCGGCTACGTGCCGCGGGCACCGTGCCTCGTGACCCGCGTGCCGGGTGTCTCACGCCCCATGGCACTTCTTGTACTTCTTGCCGCTGCCGCACGGGCAGGGGTCGTTGCGGCCGACCTTCGGCTCGTCGCGTTTGACCTGGCGGACGACGTCGTCGCCGCCGGTGCGGGCGGGCCGCGGCGCCTCGCCCTGGGCCGCCGCGTTGCCGCGGATGGCGCCGAAGGGGGACGGCGGCGCCTGCGCCGGACCGCTGAGCGTGATCTGGGGCGGACGGCGGGGCGGCGTTTTCGGGCGCGCCGGCGCCGCCACCGTCGCGCCGTCGTCGCCGGCGATCGGCGTCAGCCGCCACAGGTAGCGGACGATCTCCTCCTCGACCCGATCCTTCATCGCCGTGAAGAGCGCGAAGCTCTCCTTCTTGTACTCGACGAGCGGATCGCGCTGGCCGTAGCCGCGCAGGCCGATGCCTTCCTTGAGATGGTCGAGGCTGTAGAGGTGATCCTTCCACTGCGCGTCGACGATCTGGAGCATGATGTCGCGCTCGACGCGGCGCAGGATGTCGGCCGGGACCAGGGCTTCCTTCTTCTCGTACTTCTGGAGGATTGGCGCCCACAGCGCGTCGGTGATGTCCTCGGCCCGCATCCCGTCGAGATCGAGCGCCTCGAGCTCCTCAGGCTCGAGGCCGTAGATCTCGGACACCGCCTGCTTCAGCGTGCCGAAGTCGCGGTCCTCGACGTCCACTTCCTTGCCGGCGTAGCGCTCGACCGTGCTGTCGAGCAGTTCCTCGGCCAGCGTGAGCAGGTACTCGCGGCTGTCGACGTCCTCCTCGTCGGTGATGTGGACGCGCCCTTCGAGCAGCTCGCGGCGCAGCGCGTAGATGCTCTCGCGCTGCTTGTTCATCACGTCGTCGTACTCGAGGAGGTGTTTGCGGACCGAGAAGTTCTGGGCCTCGACCTGCTTCTGGGCGCGCGCGATGGCGTTGGTCACCATCTTGTGCTCGATCGGCACGCCCTCTTCCATCCCCAGGCGCTGCATCAGGCCGGAGATGCGGTCGGAGCCGAAGATCCGCATCAGGTCGTCTTCGAGCGAGAGGTAGAAGCGGGAGGATCCCGGGTCGCCCTGGCGGCCGGCGCGGCCGCGCAGCTGGTTGTCGATGCGCCGCGCCTCGTGCCGTTCGGTGGCGATGATGTGCAGGCCGCCGAGCGAGACCACCTCGTCGTGCTCGGCGTCGGTCTGCTTCTTCAGCGCGTTGTAGCGGCGCTCGTACTCCGCCCGCGGCACGCGGTAGAAGTTGTCGAGGTGGTAGAAGTAGACGAACTCCTCGTCGTCGACGAACTTGGCTTCCTGCTTCGGCAGCTTTTCGGCGACCTCGTCGGCGAGTGTCTGCTGCCGCGCCATGAACTCGGGGTTGCCGCCGAGCAGGATGTCGGTGCCGCGGCCGGCCATGTTGGTGGCGATCGTCACGGTCGACTTGCGCCCCGCCTGGGCGACGATCTCGGCTTCCTGCGCGTGGTACTTGGCGTTCAGCACGACGTGCCTGATGCCGCGCAGCTTGAGCAGCTTGGACAGCCGCTCGGACTTTTCGATCGAGACCGTGCCGACGAGCGCCGGCCGGCCCTGCTGCTGCTTTTCGACGATGTCGGCGACGATCGCCTCGAACTTCTCGCGTTCGGTGCGGTAGACGGTGTCGGGCTCCTCGATCCGGCGCAGCGGCCGGTTCGTCGGCGCGACCATGACGTCGAGCTTGTAGATCTTGGCGAACTCTTCCGCCTCGGTGTCGGCGGTGCCGGTCATGCCGGCAAGCTTGCGGTACTTGCGGAAGTAGTTCTGGAAGGTGACGGTCGCGAGCGTCTGGTTCTCGCGCTCGATCTTGACTTCCGGATGCGCGGCGTTGTGTTCCTTGGCCTCGACCGCCTGGTGCAGCCCGTCGCTCCAGCGCCGGCCGGGCATCAGCCGGCCGGTGAACTCGTCGACGATCACGACGCCGCCGTCCTTGACCATGTATTCGACGTCGAGGTGGAACAGCGTGTGCGCGCGCAGCGCCTGGTTGATATGGTGCAGCACCCGCATGTTGACGGGATCGTAGAGCCCGTCGCTCCCCGGCGCGATGTGATGCGACAGCATCTTCTCGGCCTTCGACATGCCGCTCTCGGTGAGCGTGACCGTCTTGTGCTTCTCGTCGACGATGTAGTCGCCCGTCTTCTCGAGCTCTTCGCGCTCTTCCGCCTTGACGTCGCCGCGGGTGACCGCCCCCTTGGCGAGCCGGGGGATGATGCGGTCGACCTCGTAGTACAGCTCGGTCGACTCTTCGGCCGGCCCAGAGATGATGAGCGGCGTCCGCGCCTCGTCGATCAGGATCGAGTCCACCTCGTCGACGATCGCGAAGTGATGCCCGCGCTGCACGTAGTGCGCGAGGTCGAACTTCATGTTGTCGCGGAGGTAGTCGAATCCGAACTCGTTGTTGGTGCCGTAGGTGATGTCGGAGGCGTAGGCGACCTGGCGCTCCTGATCGTTCAGGTCGTGCTGGATGACGCCGACCGACATCCCGAGGAAGCGGTAGATGCGGCCCATCCACTCCGAGTCGCGGCGGGCGAGGTAGTCGTTGACCGTGACGACGTGGACGCCCTTGCTTTCGAGCGCGTTGAGGTAGGCGGGCAGCGTCGCCACGAGCGTCTTGCCTTCGCCGGTCTTCATTTCCGCGATCCGGCCGCGGTGCAGGACGATGCCGCCGATGAGCTGCACGTCGAAATGCCGCATGTTGAGCGTGCGGCGGCCGGCTTCGCGGACGACGGCGAATGCGTCGGGCAGCAGGTCGTCGAGCGTCGCGCCCTCGGCGAGGCGCTGGCGGAACTCGGCGGTCTTGCCGCGGAGCTGCTCGTCGCTCAGCCGCTGGATCTCCGGTTCCTTGCTGTTGATCTCGGCGACGAGCGGCCGGAGCTTCTTGAGGTCACGCTCGTTCTGCGTGCCGATGACTTTCGCCAGGATGGTGTCGACTATCATCAGGAACCGCTAACCGTCAGCCGGGTAATGCACGATTGTAGCAGAACGCCCCCGCGCGCTTCGACCGGGCGGGCACGGATGAACGGCGGGAAAGAGGCGCGGATTACTCGCCGCTGAGGAACTTGAGCGGGTTGGTCAGCTTGCCGCCGACGAGCGTTTCGTAGTGCAGGTGCGGGCTGGTGGAGCGGCCGGTGGAACCGACGAAGCCGATGACGTCGCCGCGCTGGACCTTCTGGCCCGCCACGACGTTGAAGCGCGAGAGATGGCCGTAGCGCGTGACGATGCCGAAGCCGTGCTCGAGCGCGATCATGTTGCCGTAGTTGCCGCTCCAGGCGGCGCTCGCCACGGTGCCGTCGGCGGTGGCGTGGACCGGCAGCCCGTAGTCGGCCGAGATGTCGAGCCCGGGATGGAAATCGTCGCCGCCGCCGAAGGGGTCGCGGCGGTTGCCGTAGGCGGAGGAGAGCCAGCCGGCGACCGGCCAGATGGACGGGGTGGCGGCGGCCAGCGCGTGCTGGCGCTCGACGCCGTTCCGCATGCTGTTCAGCCGGTCTTCGATCGATCCGAGCACGTCGCGCAGCACGCCGAAGGGGTTGTTGGCCGAGCCGAGCGCATCGCCGAGCACCGGCGCCAGCCCGATCATCGGCGTGCCGCCCATCGCCCGCGCCTTGACGTTCTGCGGCAGCTTCTCCATCGCGCGGCCGACCGCCGGGTCGAGCGCCGCTTTCGCGCCGAGCTCGTCGACGGCCGACTGGAGCGTCGCCACCTGGGAGGTGAGCTGCGTCGTCGCCTCGCGGTAGCTCGCGTTCTCGACCTGCAGCAGCGCGCGCGAGAGCTCGAGCTCGCCTATGGCGGTGCGTGCGCTCCAGCGCGCCCCGAGCCCCATCAGGATGGGCAGCGCCAGCAGGAACGCGACGACCGAGACCGTCGGCCACAGCGACAGGGTGAACCGGTGCACGACGCCCGTCGAGCGGTCGGCGACGACGATCGAATAGCGCTTCGCAGGCAACGTCCTTCGTACCCTCCAGAAACGGGGTCAGGGTGTTCCGGTTAAACCTGCGCACTCTACCATACGCCCGCCGCAGAACGGAAGAGGTCGACAAGCCTTGGCTGGACAGGCACTTGCAGAGGTCTGCCAACAGCATGGAAAACGTCGTCAGGTACGAAACGAGAGCGCCATTGGTGGCAATGGGTCGGGAAATGAAGGCACTCCTCGTCCTTGTGCTCCTCTTGCTGGCTGCAGCGTCGGCCGTCGCGTATAGCGGTCTCGACATGTCAGCCGGCGTCTCGTTCGCCCGCGGCTGGAAGCCGAGCGAACCAGGCATCATGCTTCTGTCCGGCAGCGTACTGCTCGGCTTGGGCGGCGTGCTGCGGCGGATGCGCGTCTAGCCTCGCGGATCGCCGGATCGCGGGTCGGCGGTTCGATCTTCTAGTCGCCTCTGAACTGCAGGGCTTCGGCCAGATGGGCCGCGGCCACATCCGATCGATCGTCGAGGTCGGCGATCGTGCGGGCCACGCGCAACACCCGATCGTGGCCGCGCGCGGTCAGCGCGAGCCGCGCCAGCGCCTCGTCGAACATCCGCCGCGCCGCGGCGTCGAGCCGCGTGCGCAGCCGCAGCTCGCGTCCGTGCAGTCGGGCGTTGAGCACGCCGTCGCGCCCCATCTGGCGCGCCCGCGCGACGACGACGCGTTCGCGGACGACGGCGGACGGCTCCCCGTGGGCCGACGCGCTCAGTTCCCGCGCCGGCAGAGCCCGCACCCCAACCGTCAAGTCCATCCGATCGCGCAGCGGCCCCGAGAGACGCGCCGCATACGTCGAAATCTGGAGCGGTGAACAGCGGCACGGCCGCACGTCGTCGCCGGCGTAGCCGCACGGGCACGGGTTCATCGCGCCGATCAGCATGAAGCGGGCGGGGAAGGCGACCGTCCGCGCGGCGCGCGCGATCCGCACCGTCCCTTCCTCGAGCGGCTGCCGGAGCACCTCGAGCACCCGCCGGTTGAACTCCGCCATTTCGTCGAGGAACAGCACCCCGTGGTGCGCGAGGCTGATTTCGCCCGGCCGCGGATGCGAGCCGCCGCCCACGAGCGCAACGTCGGAGATCGTGTGGTGCGGCGCGCGGAACGGGCGCTCGGCGACCAGGCCGGTGCCCGTGCCGAGCAGCCCGGCGACGGAGTGAATCGCGGTGACCTCGAGCGCCTCGTCGAAGACGAGCGGCGGCAGGATGCCGGCGAGGCGGCGCGCCATCATCGTCTTGCCGGATCCCGGCGGACCGATCATGAGCATGTGATGGCCGCCGGCCGCGGCGATCTCGAGCGCCCGGCGCGCCAGCAGCTGCCCGTGCACGTCGGAGAGATCGCCGTGGACGTTCCCGGGCGCGGGCGACGGCGGCGATGGATCGGGTCCGGCTGCTTCGCGAAAGGCCGCCGGATCGTTGAGCGCAACGACCGCCTCGGCGAGCGACCGCACGCCGTAGAGCGTCAGCCCCTGCACCACCGCGGCTTCCGCTTGATTGGGACGCGGCAGCAGCAGCCCCGCGAACCGCTCGCGCCGCGCGGCCGCGGCAATCGGCAGCACGCCGCGCGCCGCATGGATGCCGCCGTCGAGCGAGAGCTCGCCGAGCAGCAGCACGTCGTCGACGTCGCGCCGCGAGATGCAGCCGGTGGCTGCGAGCACGCCGAGCGCGATCGGCAGGTCGAACGACGATCCCGCTTTCCGGATGTCGGCCGGCGCCAGGTTGACGGTGACGCGGTGCGGAGGGAATTCAAACCCGGAGTTGCGGATCGCGCTCCGGACGCGGTCGCGGCTCTCGCGCACGCTCGCGTCCGGTAGCCCCACCATCATGAATGCCGGGAGGCCGAACGAGACGTCGACCTCCACCTGCACCGGAGAGGCCTCGATGCCGAAGACCGCGGCCGTGCGCACGCACGCGAGCATGCGATCGTCAGTGCAAGGACGGGCCCGGGTACTTTTCCTGGGAAATCGCTCGTGTGGCCGGTTTCTATAGCAGCTTCAGCCACTCCACTCGATAGTGGCGCTGGGCAGAAACTGCGACGCCGGTGAAGATCACGAACAGGAGAAGGGGAGAAGGGAGAATTGTCTTTTTAAGATCTTGAAAAAAGATTCTCCCGTTCTCCCTTTCTCCTGTCTTTGATTTTCACAGGCCCTCGAGTGAGCTGTCCGCCTCGAGGTTTCAGAGAGGGGCTACCGCGGCCGCGACGTCTGGATCTTCAGGCGTTCGCCGGCGGCGATGACGTTGCCGGTCAGGCGGTTCATCGCGCGGATCTTGTCGACGGTGGTGTTGAAGACGCGCGCGATCGAGGACAGCGTGTCGCCGCGCTTGACGCGGTAGACGATCGTCGTCGGCTCCGGCGTGTGCGGCGCCGGGATCGTTGCCGTGCCGGAGAGCGAGCGCGACGCGACTTCAGTCGGCGCCGCGTGCTCGGTGCGCGCGGTCAGGACCGGCCCCGGCACGCGGGGGATGATCAGCTCCTGGCCGGGACGGACGCGGGAGGTGATCGCCATCCCGTTGGCTTCCGCCAGATCGGTGCGGCTGACCTTCTGCTTGCGCGCGATGGTCTGGAGCGACTCGCCGGACTTGACCGTGTACCACTTGAGCGTGGCGAGGTCGGCCGACGAGGCGTCGGCCAGCTTCGCCTGGAAGGCCGATCCGGTGCCGGCCGGCACCTTCAGCTCGAACTCCGGATACTTGATCGGCGTCGTCCACCGGCGAAGCTCGGGGTTGAGCGCCTGGATCTCGTCGACCGACGTGCCGGTCCATTCGGCGACCCGCCGCAGGTCGATCGCCTTCGGCACCGCGACCTTGTCGAACGACGGCGGCTCGGCGGCGACGATCTCGAAGCCGTACTGCGCCGGGTTGCGGGCGATGATGATCGCGGCGAGGATCATCGGCACGTACTCGCGGGTCTCCTTCGGCAGGTAGCGGGTCGAGACGGAGAGATCCCAGAAGTCCTCGGTATGCGCCCGCTTCATCGCGCGCTGCAGCCGGCCGAGGCCGCCGTTGTAGGCGGCGAGCACGAGATGCCAGTCGCCGTTGAACATCCTGCTGAGCGTCTTGAGGTACTTCGCCGCCGCGACCGTGGCCTTCTCCGGGTCGGAGCGCTCGTCGATGAACCAGTCGTGCTTGAGGCCGTTTTCGACCGCGGTCGCCTTCATGAACTGCCACGGTCCCTTGGCGCTCGCCTTCGACAGGGCGTTCGGCTTGAACGCGCTCTCGATGATCGGGATGTAGGCGAGATCCAGCGGCAGCCCTTCGGCCCGGAACACGTTCTGGATCATCGGCAGGTACTTCGTGCCGCGCGTCAGGCTCTCGTGCATGTAGTCGTGGAGCCGCGTCTGGAAGAGCTCGACGTAGGAGAGCACCCGCGCCGACTGCGGGATCGGCACGTCGTGCTCGGTGGCGGCCAGATCCGCCTTGACCGCTTCGGCGGTGACCGGCTGCGCGTCCGGCTTCGGGAAGGTCGCGATCGTGAGCAGGTCGTCGATCGACGCCGGCTCGTACTTCTTCTCCGCGAGGCCGTCGCCGGCCGCCAGCGCGGTGACCTCGTAGGCGTTGATCCGATCGATCAGCCGATCGAAGTGCTGGCGCGTGCGCGCGTCGGTGCGCGCGCCGTACGGCGATTCGAGCATCACGTCGACCGCCTTGTCGAACTCTGTCCGGGCGCGGTCGAGGTGGCCGGCCTTCAGTTCCCGTTCGCCGGCCTCGAAATGCGCCTGCGACGTCTGGATCAGGACCGCGATCGGGTCCACGGGCGGCGGCGGAGGAGTGGGCGGCGGCGCGGGCGTCTGCGCCGGCGTCTGCTGGATGACCGGCGGCAGCACGACGGCCTGCGGCTTCGGATTCGAGCCGCACGCCATCGTCGCCGCCAGGACTCCGAACGCCGCCAGTGAAGGCAGCCACGCGCGCGTCGTCATGCTGTGCGCTCCCGCATGGACAAATGGCTCAGGCATGGATCGAGCCAGCGCCTGTGCAAGTCAAATGCCCCGATGAGGTCCGGACGATATTTCAGCTTACAAACACCGGACGCGGTTTAGCAGAACAGTCGGGCGAGCGAACCGGCAGTCGAACGAATTGCTGGGGCCGGCAGGATAGCACCCTGTGAAACCGCGGGTCAACCTGTGATGACTCGACCGTAAGCGTGCCGTGCTAGAGCTGGCCATCGCGCGGCCAGGCCACCTGAACAAAAACCCTATGCTGCTCAGCCAGATCCCGGGCAGCGGGGGTCACGATCGTGCGATCGCCGATTACGATTTTGTTGCCCGATTTCACCGCCTGGCGCACGTCGTCTTCGCACACGAACTCCGCCGCCTTTTCAGACGGCCGGGGTCTCCCGGAGGTTGTCTCGGCCGCCGCCGCCGGGACCGACACGGCCGGCCGATCGGGAGTTGCCGGTTTTTCCAACGATTTATTTTGACCACCCGGCGGCGTATAGCCTCGCGACGCAAGGAACTGGTCGATGCGTCGCGCCAGCGGCTCCGCGGCGAGGCCCGCCGGCACCGGCGGCGCCGCCGGCGCGCGGGGCAGCGACTCGGGCCGCGCCGCGGCCTGGCTCGCCTCGGCGCGCCGCACCGGAACCGGATTGGTTTCATACGCCAGCCGCTTGATGTTCAACAGGTGCCGCGGCGAGATGTTGTCCGACGTGATGTTCCCGCCGTAACCCCCGCAGCCGAGGGTCATCGACGGATCCAGGCCGGTCGTGAAGCCGATCGAACCCAGGGTGGTCGGTGTGTTCACGACGATCCGGAACGCGGGCTTCTTCAGGCCGAACTGAAGGATGACCTCCTCGTTGCGCGAGTGGATGGACATCGTGTGCCCCATCCCGCCGTAGCGGAGGATCTGTTTGCAGCGCTCGCAGCCCTCGCGCCAGTCGCTCACTATATAAAAGGAGAGCACCGGGCACAGCTTCTCGATCGAGAGCGGGTAGTCGCGGCCGACGCCGGCCAGCTCGGCGATGAGCACGCGCGTCCCGGGCGGCACCGCGATCCCGGCTTCGGCGGCGACGTACTCGGCCGGCTTGCCGACGAGCTTCGGGTTGGGGAGCCGCTGGCTCGTGACCAGCACCTTCCCCAGCCGGTCGATGTCGGGCGGCGAGAGGAAATGCCCGCCGTTGGCGACGAACTGGCGCTTCACCTCGTCCACGAGCGGCCGATCGACGACGACCGAGTTCTCCGACGAGCAGAGCAGCCCGTTGTCGAACGTCTTGCCGGTGACGATGTCGCGGACTGCCTTCGGCACGTCGGCCGACTGCTCGATGTAGGCCGGCGCGTTGCCGGGCCCGACGCCGTAGGCCGGCTTGCCGGCGCTGTAGGCGGCGCGGACGAGCCCCATACCGCCGGTCGCGAGGATGACCGCCACCTCCCGCGCCTTCATCAGCTCCTGCGTGCCTTCGAGCGTGACCGTCGTCATCCAGTTGATCGCGCCGTCGGGCGCCCCGGCGCGGCGCGCCGCGTCGTTCATGATCTCGGCGCTCCGCGTGATGCAGCGGACCGCCGACGGGTGGGGGCTGATCACGATCGGGCAGCGCGCCTTCATCGCGATCAGGATCTTGTAGAGCGCGGTCGACGTCGGGTTGGTCGTCGGCACGATGGCGGCGACCACGCCGAACGGCTCGGCAATCTCGACGACCTTGCGATCCTCGAGCCGGTTGACGACGCCGACGGTCTTCATCGGACGGATGAAGCGGTAGATGCGCTCGGAGGCGAAGAGGTTCTTCTGAATCTTGTCGGCGACCACGCCGTAGCCGGTTTCCTCGTAAGCGAGCCGCGCGAGGCGCTCGGCTTCGGGGGTCGCGGCAGCCGCCATCGCATCGACGATCGCGTCGATCTGCTCCTGGGAGAACTCGGCGAGAACGGGGGCGACCTCTTTGGCGCGCCGGGCGAGGGTCCGGGCCTCGCTGACGGACGTGAGGTCGCGATCAGTCTGAGCCGTAGCCTGGGCCATCGCGCCGAATCGCTAGGAGGCCTTCGCGTCTTTCGACTTGGGAAGGACTTTTTCGACTTCGCTGTGGGGACGGGGAATCACGTGGACGGAGATCAGCTCGCCGACCCTCCGGGCGGCGGCCGCGCCGGCATCGGTCGCGGCCTTGACCGCCCCGACGTCGCCGCGCACGAGCACGGTCACGTAGCCGGCGCCGATGTATTCCTTGCCGACGAGCACCACGTTGGCCGCCTTGACCATCGCATCGGCGGCCTCGATCGAGCCGATGAGCCCCTTGGTTTCCACCATCCCCAACGCGTCGAGTGACATAGGAGGTGGAGGCTACCATATTGCGATACCCCCAACAACTGCGGTACCATTCGCCGGCTCAGTGCTCAACAGACAGACGATGATGATGTTATCCAGGTCGATGCGCGCAGTGTGCGCGGCGGCCCTCCTGACGACGGTGGCCTGCTCGGGCAAGGCCGCGCCCGAACCGCCGGTGGCGACGCCGGCGCTCGCGGCCAACCACGATCGGGTCCCGATCGGCAGCCCGGTCAAGCTGACCTACAAGTTCCAGGTGCTGCCCGGCGCCGCCATCGACGGCGACTACTGGGTGTTCGTCCACGTCCTCGACCCGGACGGCGAGCAGCTGTGGACCGACGATCATCTGCCGCCGACGCCGACGTCGAAATGGAAGGCCGGGGACACCATCGAGTACACCCGGACCGTCTTCGCTCCGAACTACCCCTACATCGGCGAGGCCAACATCCGCCTCGGGCTGTACTCGCAGCAGAGCGGCAAGCGGCTGTCGCTCAACGCCCAGGAGGTCTCGCGCAAGGAGTACCTGGTCGGCAAGATCCAGCTCGCGCCGCAGAACGAGAACATCTACCTGATTTATCGCGACGGCTGGCACACGGCCGAGGTCGCCCCGGAAAACCCCGCCTCCGAATGGCAATGGACGAAGAAGACGGCGGCGATCTCGTTCAAGAACCCGAAGAAGGACGTCACGTTCTATCTCGAGTACGACGCGCGGACGGACCTGTTCACCCCGCCGCAGCAGGTGGTGCTGAAGGTGAACGGGCAGGAGCTGACGACGTTTGCCGCCGACTCGCGCGAGCGGAAGCTGATGACGTTCCCGATCGCCGGCGCGCAGCTCGGAACCGGCGACATGGCGGAAATCACGCTCGAGCTGGACAAGACGTTCGCGCCTGGCGGTGGCGATACGCGCGACCTCGGCATCCGGGTCTTCCACGCGTTCGTCGAGCCGAAATAGCTGTCAGAAACGACAGATCTCCGACCAACCGTTTGGCCGTGTTATCAGTCTTTACTCGACAGGCTGCCCTGGAGCGGCATCAGGGAAGCTCGACTGTAGTGTTTCTGGACACGGCCGGGCCGCTATGCTAGGATCACCCTTCCTCATGAACTGGCGAACCGGAGTACTTCTCTCGGTGGCGACGTTCGTCCTGGTGGGAATGGCCCGGCCAGCTTCCGCCGAGATCGTCTTTCTCAATTCCGGGCGGACGCTGTCGGTCAAGGGGCACCGCATCGACGGCGAACAGATCGTGCTCACGCTGCGAGGCGGCGGCGACGTGACCTGCGACAAGTCGCTCATCGCCAGGATCGAGCCGGACGAAGTGCCGTATCCGGAGCCGGCGCCCGCGGTGGTCCCGCAGCAGGCCGCGGCCCCGGTGGCGGCGGCCGACCCCGGCGAGGCGCTCGCGCTCCTCGACTCGACGCCCTACGGCGAGATCATCGCGTCGATGTCCCAGGCCCACGGGGTCAACCCGATGCTCGTCCGGGCGCTCATCCAGGTCGAATCGGGCTACCAGCCCAAGGCGCGCTCCACCAAGGGGGCGATGGGGCTGATGCAGCTCATGCCCTCGACCGCCAAGGAATACAACGTCCGGAATCCCTACGAACCCAAGGCCAACATCGAAGCCGGGATCAAGCATCTCAAGGCGCTGATCGACCGGTTCGGCGGCGGCGTGGAGCTGGCGCTGGCTGCCTATAATGCCGGCGAAGGGGCGGTGAAGAAGTTCAACGGCGTCCCGCCGTACCGCGAGACCCGCGACTACGTCTCGCGCATCCTCTCGCTCGCCGGTCCGGCCCGCTAACGCGGCGCTCGGCTGGAGCCTTCGGCGTCGCTCGGCTAAAGCCTTCGCGCTACGAATTCCGAGCGGCGTGCCGTCACTCCCAACCCCACTCCCCGCGAAAATTCTCCAGCCGATCGCCTGCATGGCCTGTCTAAGTGCGTGGGGACCGGTCCGTCAGCGGGCGCCGCTGTTATATAATCGACCGACACCGATCGGACGATAATGTCCTCAAGCACAAGATGTTGCGGTCCGCGCTACGGCGGATCCAGCCAGGACGAGAGGCCGCAGACCGAGCATGGAGTTTCGCTGCAGGCTGGTCACCCCGGGCGGGGAAATCATCGAGGGCGTCTACGCCGCCGACAATGAAGCGCGCCTGAGGCGGGAGTTCGAGGACAAAGGGCTGTACGTCCTCGGGATCCAGCGCTCCGGCGGGCTGGCGTTCGGCAACCTGGCGCTGCCCAAGCGCTCGCGGATTCCGGCGCGCGAGTTCATCGTCTTCAACCAGGAACTGGCCACGCTGCTCAAGGCCGGCATGCCGCTCGTCCAGTCGCTCGACATCCTGCGGCAGCGGGTCGCGAGCCCGCTCCTCAAGACGACGCTCGACGACGTCCACGAGCGGGTGCGGGCGGGGACGGCGCTGTCCGAGGCGTTCGAGGCGCACGGGTCGCTCTTTCCCGGCGTCTACACCGCGTCGCTCCTCGCCGGCGAGAAGAGCGGCAGCCTCGAGCAGGTCATCCGCCGCTACGTTGCCTACGTCAAAACGGTGTCGGCGGTGAAGCGCAAGACGATCTCCGCGCTCGTCTACCCGGCCATCCTGCTCTGCCTGTCGCTCGTCGTGGTCAGCATCATCGTGCTGAAGGTCGTGCCGGAGTTCGGCGCGTTCTACAACCAGGCGCAGGCCGAGCTGCCGCTGTCGACGCGGGTGATCGTCGGGTTCTCGGAGTTCGCCGGGTCGTACATCGGGCTGATGGCGGTCGCGGTCGCCGGCGTGGCGGCGCTCTTCTGGGCGTGGCTGAAGCGGCCGGGCAACCGCCGCATCTTCGATCGCATGATCCTGCGGATCCCGATGCTCGGGGCGATCGCGCTGAAGTTCTCGACGTCGCAGGCGGCGCGCACGCTGGCGACGCTGCTCGGCGGCGGCATTCCGCTGGTCAACGCGATCGACGTCGCGGCGCGGGCGATCCAGAACCAGTACGTCGCCCACGAGCTGCAGGAGGCGGCGCAGCACGTCCGCGAGGGGCGGTCGCTGGCCACGGCGATGAACGACGCCGGGGTGTTCCCCGACGTCGCGATCAAGATGGTCGAAGTCGGCGAGTCGACCGGCGCGCTGCAGGAGATGCTGAACAGCCTCGCCGACTTCTACGACGAAGAGATCGAGACGAATCTCGGCCGGTTCATCACCATCGTCGAACCGGCGCTGCTCGTGATCATGGGCATCGTGATCGCCAGCCTGCTGCTGTCGCTGTACATGCCGCTGTTCAATCTGACGTCGGTGATGAGTTGATCCGCTTCCGCACCCATCATGAGTAAACCTGCCACCCCGGTCGTCAACGGCGCTGAGGCGGAGCTCTACGTCGCCGGGACGCCCGAGCCGAACGCCGCCGAACAGGCGGCGGAAACAGCGCACGCGCGGCGGCTCGCCGAACGCTACCGGCTCGAGTACGTCGATCTCGAGCGCTTCAACGTCGACCACGACCTGTTCCGGGCGATTCCCGCCGACCTGATGCTGCGCTACGGCTTCGTGCCGTACCACCGCGAAGGCAACGCGCTCGTCATTGTCGTCTCGGATCCGACCGACCTGCCGATGATCGACGAGCTGGCGGTGCTGCTGGCGACGCCGATCCGGGTCACCGTCGGCACGCCGTCGGCGATCCAGGCGATGCTGAAGAAGAGCGAGAGCTCGCAGCGCGTCCTGGAAGAGGCGACCGAGAGCTTTCAGCTCCAGATCCTGCGGGAGGACGAGACCGGCGACGATCAGCTGACGGTCGACAAGCTGACCGCCGACTCGAGCCCGGTGATCCGGCTGGTCGACACCACGCTCTACAGCGCGATCCAGCGGCGGGCGAGCGACATCCACGTCGAGACGCAGGAGGACGCGGTCCACGTGAAGTACCGGATCGACGGCGTGCTGCAGCCGGCGATGCGGCCGATCGACAAGCGCTTCCACAGCACGATCATCTCGCGCGTCAAGGTCATGGCCGAGCTCGACATCGCCGAGAAGCGGGTGCCGCAGGACGGCCGCTTCAAGGTCAAGCTCGGGGGCAAGAGCATCGACTTCCGCGTCTCGATCATGCCGAGCGTCCACGGCGAGGACGCGGTCATCCGTATTCTCGACAAGGAGTCGATCAGCGAGCAGTTCCACGAGCTCCGGCTCGACATCCTGGGCTTCCCCGAAGACGAGCTCCGGCGTTTCCGAAAATACATAGCGGAACCCTACGGCATGGTGCTGGTGACCGGGCCGACCGGCAGCGGCAAGACCACGACCCTCTACGCCGCGCTCTCCGAGATCAAGTCGATCGAGGACAAGATCATCACCATCGAGGACCCGGTCGAATACCAGCTGCGCGGCATCACCCAGATCCCGATCAACGAGAAGAAGGGGCTGACGTTCGCGCGCGGGCTGCGCTCGATCCTGCGCCACGACCCCGACAAGATCATGGTCGGCGAGATCCGCGACGCCGAGACCGCGCAGATCGCGATCAACTCGGCGCTGACCGGCCACCTGGTGTTCACGACCGTTCACGCCAACAACGTGCTCGACGTGCTCGGCCGCTTCCTGAACATGGGCGTCGAGGCCTACCAGTTCGTGTCGGCGCTCAACTGCGTGCTGGCGCAGCGGCTGGTCCGCAACATCTGCGCGCACTGCAAGCGGCCGGCGGTGATCACCCGGGCGATGCTCGAGGAGTCGGCGCTCGATCCGGCGCTCGAGACGAGCGGCCTGTTCTACGAGGGGGCGGGCTGCATGGAGTGCGGCGGCACCGGCTACCGCGGCCGCACCGCGATCTGCGAGCTGCTCGACCTGACCGACAACATCCGCGAGCTGATCCTCGCGCGCCGGGCCACCTCGGAAATCAAGAAGGCGGCGCGCGACGAGGGGATGCGGTTCCTGCGCGAATCGGCGGTGGAGCAGGTCCTCAAGGGGATCACGACGCTCCGCGAAATCAACAAGGTGACGTTCGTCGAATGAGCACGGTCCTCTCGCGCTGGTTCTCCAGTCCGCCGCCCTCGGCCGCGCTCGAGATCACCTCCCGCCGCGTCAACGGCGCGGTCGTCGCCGACCAGGGCGGCTCCCGCATCCTGTCGTCGCACGCGTCCGAGCCGCTCCCGGCCGGGGCGATCGAGCCGGCGCTGAACGCCGCGAACGTCCACGACATGGCGGCGCTCGTCCGCACGATCAAGGCGGTCGTCGATCGGCTGTCGCCGCGGCCGCGGCGGGTGGCGCTCGTCCTGCCCGACACCGTCGCCAAGCTGTCGCTGCTGCGGTTCGACAAGGTCCCGGCCAAGCTGCCGGATCTGGATCAGTTGATCCGCTGGCAGATTCGCAAGGCGGCGCCGTTCAAGATCGAGGACGCGCAGATCGCCTGGGTGCGCGGGATGGCCGAGGCCGGCGGCGCAGGGGAGTTCATCGTCACCGTCGCGCGGCGCGACGTCATCGAGATCTACGAGCGGGCGTGCGAGGCCGCCGCCGTCCACGCCGGCATCGTCGATCTCGCCAGCCTCAACCTGATCAACGCGGTGATCGCGACCGGCGGCGCCCCCGGCACCGACTGGCTGCTGGTGCACGTCGCGCCCGACTACGGCACGCTGGCGGTGGTGCGCGGCGGCCACCTGATCTTCTTCCGCAACCGGGTCACCGGCAGCGAGGAAGACCTGACCGATCTCGTGCACCAGACGGCGATGTATCACGAGGATCGGCTCGGCGGCGGCGGCTTCGGCCGCGTCGTCCTGGCCGGCGCGAGCGCGCACGGGCCGGAAGCGGCGGAGCGGCTGCGCCGGCATCTCGAAGAGCGCGTCGGCACCCGGGTCGAGCCGATGGATTTCCGCGGCGTCGTCTCGCTGCGGGATCGGATCGGGGCCGGTGCGGATCTCCTGGACGCCATGGCCCCCGCCGTTGGCGTCATTCTCCGCGAGCGGGTCGCCTAGTGCTCCGGCCGAATCTCTCCACGCGCCCCTTCTACAACGAGCGCGCGATCCATGTCGCGCTCGCCGCGGTCGCGCTCGTCGTGCTCGGGCTGACGGCGTGGAACGTCGTCCGGCTGCTGTCGCTCTCGAAGCACAACACCGAGCTCTCGGCCCGCGTCAACCGCGATCGCTCGGAGGCCGACCGGCTGATGCAGGAAGCCATGCGCATCCGCCGCTCGGTCAACAACGACGAACTGGAACTCGTCGTGACCGCGGCCCGCGAGGCCAACTCGCTCATCGACCAGCGGACGTTCTCGTGGACGGCGTTCTTCAACCGCATCGAATCGACGATCCCTCCCGACGTGATGCTGACGTCGGTCCGCCCGAGCATCAAGGACAACCAGACGCGGGTCACGATGATCGTGCTGGCGCGCAAGGCCGAGGACGTCGAGGAGTTCAACAACAAGCTCGAGGCGACCGGCGCCTTCGAAGGCCCGTTGGTTGCGCAGCAGGATCGCACCGATCAGGGCCTTTATCGCGCGATCATCGACACCACCTACGTGCCGGGCGACGAGGAGCCGGCCGCGGAAGGGGCGACCCCCGCGGCGACGCCGGACGCCGCGACGCCGAATGCGCCGGCGGCCGGCGCACCGCCCGCCGCGACGCCTGTGCCACCGCCCGCGACGCCGCCCGCCGCTCCGCCGGCAACAAAGAAGGGCCCGGCCGGCAAGCAGACCCTGGCAACGAAGGGAGGGCGGCAATGAACTCCCGCCGGGTGCTGCACGAGAAGCGTCATCTGATCTGGCCGATCGTCGCCGGCCTCCTGATCAACGCGATCCTGTTCGGCTTCGTCGTCTATCCGCTGGCGGAGAAGGTGGCGGGCGGCGAACAGGCGGCGGCCGCGGCCAGCGCCGCGCTCAACGCCGCGAGGCGCGAGCACCTCAACGCCCAGCAGATGGTCAAGGGGAAGGGGCAGGCCGACAGCGAGCTCCAGAAGTTCTACGTCGACGTCCTCCCGCCCGACGTCAGCGGCGCGCGGCGGATCACCTATCCGCGGATCGATCAGCTCGCCAAGGAGTCCAACCTCCGGCTCGAGCGGGTGACGATGGACCCGAAGCCGATCCGCGACAGCGGACTGACCAAGTTCACCTACACGGCCGTGATGTCGGGCGAGTACCGCGACATCCGCCACTTCATCCACGCGCTCGAGACCGCGCCGGAGTTCCTGGTGCTCGAGAACGTCGATCTGACGCAGGGTGAAGGCGAGAGCAAGGGCTTGACCGTCAACGTGCAGATTGCGACCTACTTCCGGACCGCGGCGCATGGAAACTGACGCGTCCGCCCGGTCGTCGTCGGCATCCGCCCCGGGCCGGCCCCGGCCGTTCCTGCTGATCGCGCTCGGCGTCGCGGTCGCCGTCTACGCGCTCACGCTCTTCTGGCCAGGAAAGTCAGCCACCCCGGTGTCGGCGCAGTCTAATCCTCCGCGGGCCGCGGCGCAGAAGGTCGCGAAGGGAGGGGCGCCGGGCGGCCCGGTCGATGCCGGCGACCTGAAGGTGCGGCTCGGCGACCTGGCGGCGGCGCACCCGGATCCGGAGAAGACCGGGCGCAATCCGTTCAAGTTCTACGTGCCGCCCCCGCCGCCGCCACCGCCCCCGCCCCCGCCGCCCGCGAATACCGGTGTCGGGCCGACCCCTGGGCCGCGGCCGCCGACGCCGCCCCCCGGGCCTCCGCCCATCCCGCTGAAGTTCTTCGGGGTGCTGGAGACGAAGCCGGGCGAGAAGATCGCGGCGTTCAGCGATTGCCAGAAGACCTGGCGCGCTCGTGAAGGGGACATCGTGGCCGGGCAGTACCGGCTGCTCAAGATCGGCGTCGAGTCGGTGACGATGGAATACCTGGACCATCGCGGCCAGCAGACGATTCGGATGTCCGGCCAGGAATGCATCGGACGGTAGGCGTGGTAACCGTGCCGGCCCGGGGCCGGACGTGAACGGAGCGCGGTGTTGAGACACAGGCTAGTTGCCCTGATCGTGCTTTCGCTGCTCGGCGCGGGTTGCGCCGCGGGAAAGGCCTTCCGCAAAGGCGAAGAGGCGTCCCGCGCCGGCGACTGGGATTCGGCCGTCACCCATTTCACGAAAGCCGTCCAGGAAGCGCCGACCAAGGCGGAGTACAAGATCGCGCTCGAGCGCGCGACCCAGAGCGCGGCCCGCGTGCACCTGGCGCGCGGCACCGACCTCGAGTCGAAGGATCAGCTCGACGCGGCGCTGTTCGAGTACAAGAAAGCATTCGAGCTCGATCCGACCAACCGGCTCGCGGCCGGCAAGGTCGCGGCGACCGAGAAGGTGATCCGCGACCGCATCGACGCGTCGCGGCCCAAGCCGGTCATCAACGAGCTGATGCGCCAGGCGCGCCAGGCCTCGACGCCGACGCTCAACCCGACGTCGCCGCTCCCGGTCGTCAACTTCAACAACGCCAGCCTGAAGGACATCCTCAACTTCATCGGCACGTCGACGGGCATCAACGTCACCTACGACCAGACGTACCAGGACAAGGCCTACACCGTCCACCTCGAGGACGTCAGCCTCGAGCAGGCGCTCCAGCAGATCGTCTCGGCCAATCAGCTCTTCTACAAGATCCTGAACCCGAAGACGATCATCATCATTCCGGACACCGCCGCGAAGCACGCGCAGTACGACGACCTCGTCGTCCGCGTCTTCTTCGTCTCGCACGCCGACGTCTCGGAGCTCGCGCAGCTGCTCAACACGATCATGCGCATCCCGACGATGCCGGTGCAGCCGACGCTGCTGCCGAACAAGACCGCGAACACGATCACCGTGCGCGCGACGGCATCGGTCGTCGACGTCATCGAGAAGATCATCCGGGCCAACGACAAGCCGCGCGCCGAGGTCGTCATCGACGTGCAGATCCTCGAGGTCAACAAGAAGCGGACCCGCGACTTCGGGGTGAATCTCAGCAACTACTCGATCGGCATGGTCTTCTCGCCGGAGACCGCGCCGGGCTCGTCGACCGCCAACCCGACCTTCAACCTCAACACGATCTCGCAGGGCGTCAGCACGTCGGACTTCTATCTCTCCGTGCCGACCGTCGCGGTGAAGTTCCTCGAGCAGGACTCGCGCACGAAGCTCATCGCCAAGCCGCAGCTGCGCGGCGCCGAAGGGACGAAGCTCACGCTGAACCTCGGCGACCAGATTCCGGTCATCTCGACGGTGTTCGGCGCGGCCGCGCCGGGCGGGTTCGCCAGCGTCCCGCAGTCGTCGTTCAACTACCGCGACGTCGGCGTCAACATCGAGATGACGCCGCGCGTGACCTACGAGGGGGACATCATCCTCGAGGGGCTCTCGGTCGAGAGCAGCGCGCTCGGCCCGAGCATCAGCGTCGGCGGGCAGGACGCGCCGTCGTTCACGACCCGCAAGATCTCGACGAAGCTGCGGCTGCGCGAAGGCGAGTCGAACCTCCTTGCCGGCCTGCTCCGCGACGAGCAGCGGAAGATCCTGACCGGCCTCCCCGGGCTGACCCACACGCCGGTCCTGAAGACGCTCTTCGGCAGCACCAACGACGAGATCAATCAGTCCGACATCGTGATGCTGCTGACGCCGCACATCGTGCGGACGCACGAGCTGACGGCCGAGGATCTGGCGCCGATGTTCATCGGCACGCAGCAGAACGTCGGCCTCGGCGGTCCGCCGCCGCTCATCGCCCTGCCGCCCGCCGATCCCGGCGCGCCGGGGACGACGCCCGCGCCCGGCGCGCCGGGAGTGACGCCGCCGCTTCAACCGACCGGGCCGGGGACGCCTCCGGGCGGCGCGGTTCCGCCGAGCAGCGGCGTCTCGCCGGGGAGCGGCGTCAACCCGATCGGCGGCGTGCCGGCCGGTCCGCCGCCGCCTCCGGGCACGTCGCCGGTGCCGACCATCGTCACGCCCCTCCCGTCCGCGCCGGGCGCCGCCCCCGGGACCGTGCCGCCGGGCGGCAGTCTGCCCGGGACGGTGCCGCCGCGCACGACGCCGCCCGGGATCGTGCCGCCGCCGGTGCAGCCGCCGCCCGGAACCGAAGGTGTGCCGCCGCCGCCGGCGACGCCGCCTCGCGATCCGAATGCGCCGCCGCCCGCCGCGCCCACGGGGCCACCTCCGGCCGGCGCCGCGCAGTTGCTGATCACGACGCCGGGCACCGAGTTCCGCGTGGCGGGCGGGCCCTACACGGTGCCGATCTCGATCAACAACGTGTCGCGGCTGTCGACGCTGACGCTGACGCTGACGTTCAACCCGAACATCCTCCGCGTCCGCCAGGTGACCGGCGGCACGTTCATGAGCCAGGGCGGCGCGATCGTGACCTTCACGCCGAACATCAACGCCGCGACCGGGCGCGTCGACGTCGCGGTCACGCGAACGTCGGATCAAACCGGCGCCTCGGGCACGGGGCTCCTGGCCGTGGTCACGTTCGACGCCGTCGGCCCGGGCGGGTCGACGATCACCGTCAACGGCATCGCCAGCACACCCGAAGGCGGACCGATTCCGCTGCAGGTGAGCCCGGTGTCGATCACGGTCCGCTGAAGATCTCGGCGTCCTGGTTCAGGGTTCTTTCATGCTGACGAACGCGGCAGGGTTGAAGGCGAGGTGGTCGCGGCGGCTGGGGCCGTCGGCGGCCGGCTTCACCTTCATCGAACTGCTCGTCGTCACCGCGATCCTGCTGGTGCTCGCGACGGCGGTGATGCCGCTCGCGCGGGTGACGATGCAGCGGACGAAGGAAGCGGAGCTGCGGCGGGCGCTGCGGGAGATGCGGACGGCGATCGACAAGTACAAGGAGGCGGTCGACGCCGGCGCGATCAGCAACCTCGACGTCAAGGCCGGCAGCGAGGGCTATCCGCCGGATCTCGAGACGCTGGTCGAAGGGGTCACCAAGGCGAACGACGCGACCGGGATCAAGCTGAAGTTCCTGCGCCGGATCCCGATCGATCCGATGACCCACTCGACCGACTGGGGCATGCGCTCCTACACCGACAAGCCGGACTCGACGTCGTGGGGCGGCTCGAGCGTCTTCGACGTCTACTCCAAGTCGGACGGCAAGGCGCTCGACGGCACGAAGTACCGCGACTGGTAGCAGGATGAAGGGGCGACGGCCATGACAGGATGCAGACAGTGCTGGCGGCGGGCGCGGTCCCACGCCGGCTTCACGCTGATCGAGCTGCTCGTGGTCATCGCCCTGATCTCGATCCTCGCCGCCATGGGCGTCGTCCAGTACCGCAACTCGATCCAGAGCACCAAGGAGTCGGTGCTCAAGACCGATCTGTTCCGGATGCGCGACGCGATCGACCAGTACTACGCCGACAAGAACAAGTACCCGGCGTCGCTCGACGCGCTGGTCAGCGACGGCTACCTCCGCAAGATCCCGGAAGATCCGATCACCAAGTCGTCCGACACCTGGCAGACGACGCCGGCGGAGCCCGATCCCAGCAACCCGAGCGCCGAGCCCGGGATCTACGACGTCAAGAGCGGCGCGCAGGGGACGGGCCTCGACGGATCGTCCTACGCCGACTGGTAAGCCGCCGAACCGATTCTGCGCTCAAGCCGAGGCGAGCGCGCGCGATGGTTCGCGGCGCACGCGATCGGCGATCGCCCGCGTCCGCGCCGCATCCGGCTGCCGGTTGAAGACGTAGAACGCCCGCCGCGCCGGCGACCGCTCCTTCATGTAGGCGTCGTACTTCTCGTGCAGCGCGCGCTCGATCTCCGGCTCGCGGCGGAAGCCGCAGCCCTCGAACTGCGACACCCACCAGCGCGAGTCGGCCCAGATCAGATGCCCGTGCAGCGGGTACCCCAGCTCGTCGACGTGGAACGACGAGAACTTGTGGCCGGCGGCCGCCTCCGCCTCCCAGCCGTCGACGTAGAACGGGAACACCGTGCCGAAGACCGCGTCGGCGCCGAATGCCGGGATGTTGCAGAACAGGTAGCCGTCGGGCGCGAGCAGCTCGCCGATCCGCCGGATGTAGGCATCGAGGCGGTTCGGGTTGAGGTGCTCGAAGATGTCGAGGCCGAAGACGACGTCGTAGCCTGACGGCAGATCGATCGTCAGCAGGTCGCCGAGATGGATGCGCGGCCGGATGTCGGCCGCCGCCTCCGACAGCGCCAGCGAGCTGATGTCGACGCCTTCGGCGTCGACGCCGAGGCCGCGGAGGCACTCGAGCACCGCGCCGGCGGCGCAGCCGAGCTCGAGCGCGCGCGCCGGCCCGAACGACGCGATGATCTCGGCGATCACCCGCTTGTCGGTATCCACGCCGAAGCTCCAGACGCCGGGCCGCTCGTAGTAGCCGTGCTCGAGGATCGAGCGCTCGAGCCAGTCGACGTCCGACGGCGACACCGCGTCGAACACCACGATGGTGTCGCCGTTCGTGCGATCGATCGCGTCGCGGTAGTAGCCGGGGCGGATGTCGCGCAGGCTGGTGCCGTGCGGCGCCGCCTGGATCAGCCGCGACGTGAACTCCTTCGATCGCATCAGCGACACGAGCACGAAGGTGCGGCTCATGCCCTGGCGCAGCACCCGAAGGTAGTGCTCGAGCCCCTCGCGATCGGCGTCGCGCCCGAGGATTTCACGATAGGCCGCTTGCAGGAACGCGGTGTCGGACTGGAGCACCGGCGCGAGGCGCACCGCCAGGCGCCGGAACAGGCTATTCATCGACCGGAAATGATAACTGAACGTGAAGGGTGAGGGCCTGAGGGGGTGAGGGGTGAGGGTGAGTTCGCGGCGGTGGGGTGCTTTCAGTGGGGGGCGGACGGCTTGCGGCTGCTTGTCACGGAAGAGCGGAGGGTGAAGCGGTTGGGACGACTACCGGCGGATTTACGCCGCCGGTAGTCGTCCGGGCTCTTGACTCTTCGCCTTCTGCGACGGTTCTCAGTTGATGTTGATCTGCACTGTCGCGCTGCCGATCACCGTGCCGTTGATCCCGACGACGTCGACGCGCACGGTCTTGGTGCCGCGCGAATCGAAGACGTGCGTGAGCTGCGGGCTGGTGGTCGTCTGCTGCGGCGTCCCGTCGTCGAACGTCCAGCGGAAGCTGTTCACCGGCACCGTGCCGCCGAGATTGGCGGTGAACGTGACCGGCGTGCCGACGGTGCTGTTGCTCGCGGTCAGCGTGACCTGGAGCGCGCCGACGATCACCGTCGTGCCGCCGGTTGTCCGCTCGCCGTTGGCATCGGTCGCCGTGACGGTCGCGTTGAACGTCCCGGACGAGCCGTAGGTGTGCGCGACCGTCCGCGCCGTGGACGACAACGGCCCGAGCGCCTGCGACGCGCCGTCGCCGAAATCGATGATCGCCGAGACGACGTTGGTGCCGGTGCCGCCGGCGGTGACGGAAAAGACCGTCGGCACGCCGCTCGACGTCGGGTTGGGCGTGGCGGTGACGCCGACGTCCACGCGCCCACGCACCGCGACCGTCACTTTTCCCGACTGTGCGCCGGCGGTGGCCGTCACATCAGCCTGAGTGGTGCTCGTCAACTGCGTCGTCGCCACGCCGGTCGAATCGGTCGTCGTCGAGGTGGGATTCACCGTGCCGGCGCTGGTGCTGAACGTCACCGGCACGCCCGGGAGCCCGGTGCCACCGTCGTCTTCGACGCGCGCCGAGATGATCGACGTGCCGCCGGCCGACGAGAGCGACTGCGGGTTGGCGCTCAGGGTGATGCGCTTGGCCGCGGCCGACCCGACGAGCAGGTTTTCAAGCTTGCCGGACGCGCCGCCGGAGTGGGCGACGATGGTCGCCGTCCCGCTCGTGCTGCCGGCGATCAGCTGGACGTGGACTTCGCCGTTCTTCGTCCGCGCCTCGCTTGGCTCGATGTGGCCGATCGTCGTCGTGAAGGAGATGACCGTCCCGTTCTGGACCGGAGTGCCGGCGCCGACCGTGGAGGTCCCGCCGGTCGTTCCGGTCCCGGTGCCGGTGCCGGGGGTGGTCGTCGTGCCGTTTTCGATGGCGGTCGCGACGATCTCGATGGAGCCGTTCAGCGGCACGTTCGTGGACGCCGCGAACAGGTTGATGACCGTCCCGGTCGGTGCGAGCAGGGGAACCTTGTCGCACGCGGCCGCAAAGGAAAGGATTCCGATGCCTCCCAGCAAGAGGGCCGCGACGAAGCGGCGCTGTCGCCAGAGTACGATGTGTGGTAGCATAGGTCGCGCTAAAGATAATACTCTCATGGATTTACAGGGTCAAGATGGCCAGCGCGGATACGCGATGGCGGCGTTGCTGGTAGCGCTGGGAGTCATGGCCGTGCTCATGAGCGCCGCGCTGCCGGTCTGGCGCCATGAGATGCAGCGGGAAAAGGAAGCGGAGCTGATTTTCCGCGGCGAATCCTACGCGCGCGCGATCGCGCTCTACCAGCGGAAGGCCGGCCCCGGGGTGTTGCCGCCGACGATCGACGCCCTGGTCCAGGGCCGGTTCCTGCGGAAGAAGTACAAGGATCCGATGGTCGAGGACGGCGAGTTCTTCATCCTCTATCCAGGGCAGCAGTCGTCCGGGCCGCAGGGGCAGCTCCCCGGCAGCAATCCCGGCCGAGGCCCCGGCGGGACGACGCCAGGCCGCACGCCGACCGCGGTCCCGCCGCCGGCTCGTGGTGCCCAGCCGGCGTCCCAGCCGCAGTTCAGCAACCCCGGCACGGTGTCGGCCGCCGGCATCATGGGGGTCCGCAGCAAGAGCACCGAGACGTCGATCCGGGTCTACCGCGGCATGAACCATTACAACGAGTGGCAGTTCATCGCCCAGACGCAGACTGCGCCGGGGGGCGGACCCCAGCGCGGAGCTCCGGGTGGAGGCCCAGGCGGTCGGCCGGGCGGGCCCGGCGGCATCGGCCCCGGCGGCGGACCGCCGGGACGGCCTGGCGGACCAGGCAGGGGATTCAATCCCGGCGGACCGGGCGTCCCCGGCCAGCCTCCCCCCGGGCGGCGCGGCGGCGGCGGTTAGTCGTCTCACTGAAGGCTTGAGACGGCCGAAGACCGCGGCCGGCCGACTTTTTTGGCGGCGGAAACCGCGCCGCGAGCACGGACAGTCCGGGTGTCGAGAGCGTTCGAACGAGCGGCGTCGATTCTTGCCGAGGGCGTCGCCACCGGCGCGTTTCCAGGCGCCTCGATAGAAGTCGGCCGGCGCGCCCGCGCCATCTGGCGCGAGTCGTTCGGCGCCCACACCTACGAGCCGGACGCGACCCCCTGCGACCAGACCACCATTTTTGACGTCGCCTCGCTCACCAAGGTGATCGCGACGACCACCCTGGCGATGCGCGCGGTCGACGAGCGGCTGCTCGGCGTCGACGACGCCGTCGCCCGCTGGCTGCCGGAGTGGCAGGGCTCCGACCGCGAGGCGGTGACGATTCGTGACCTGCTGGCGCATGCTTCCGGGCTCCCCGCCTATCTGCCGTTCTTCCGCGATCACACCGGACGGGTCGAGTTCGAGCCGGCCATCTGCCGGCTGCCGCTCGAGTACCGCCCCCGCTCGCAGGCGGTCTACAGCGATCTCGGCTTCATGCTGCTCGGCTTCATCCTCGAAGACGTGCGCGCCGGCCATCGGCGGCGTCAGATCGAGGCGGCCGGCATCCCCGTTTTGTCGGGCGTGCTCGACGTCGCGTCGCAGCTGCGCTCGCAGTTCCGGACGGTGGCGTCGTTCATCACCTCCGATCCGCTGTCGTTCAACCCGCCGCGTGCCTGGCGCCCGCGGATCGCGCCGACCGAAGTCGATCCGTGGCGCGGCCGGCTGCTGACCGGAGAGGTCCACGATGAGAACGCGTGGGCGCTCGGCGGCGCCGCCGGGCACGCCGGGCTTTTTGCCACCGCGTCCGCGGTCGGCGCGTTCGCGCGCGCCGTGCTCCGCACCCTCGGCGGCGAACGGATCCTCGCCGAGCCGGCGACCTTCCACGACTTCATCCGGCGCAGCGACGTGCCCGGAAGCTCCCGCGCGCTCGGCTGGGACACGATGCTCCCGACCTCGTCGTGCGGCACGCTGATGTCGCCCACCTCGATCGGGCACACCGGGTTCACGGGCGCCTCGCTGTGGATCGACTGGGAGCGCGACCTCTACATCGTGCTGCTGACGAATCGCGTGCACCCGTCACGCGACAACGAGCGGCTCCGGCAGTTCCGGCCGAAGATCCACGACGCGATCGTTGAGGAGCTGACTGAGGCCTGATGCCGTCTTGGGCTGCTGGGTGGCTCGCGCGGCTCTGAAAGGGTGGGGGGTGAAGGTGAAGGGTGACGGCGAAGGGCGATGGGTGAGAGTAGGGAAAGGCGACGGGTGAAGACTGGTAAGGCTGAACTCCTTCGTGTTCGGCGCGCTGTGTTCGGGACGCCTGCGCCACTACGGCTTTGTTTCCTGGTCCTGGTTGCTTGCGAGGGTGCGGACGGCGCTTGACAGAATTTTGACCAGTTGCTGGACTTCGTCGAGGAGCGACCGGCGTCGCGACTGGTCGCCCATCTTGATCGCTTCCAGGATCAGCAGCCAGTATTCCGTTTCGTCGGCCTCTTCGAGCGCAATCTGCAGCTTGGCCTTCTTCGCCGGCGGCGAGGTCCATCGGCACGCGGCGCGATAGTTGGCGCCCACCGAAGTTCCCGCTCGCAGCAGTTGACGTCTGAAAACATCGGCTTCGACGTGGTGCGGCAGCGTTCGGCAGAACTGCACCGTGTCGAGCGAAAACGTCATCGTCCGACGTCGCATCTGTTCGGGCCATTCCATGACCCGGACGCTGCATCGGCCGTTCCGATCGTGAAATCCCCGCCAAACGCATGCGCGCGCCCGGCGGATCACCGGAACGTGCGAAATCGTGCGATCGTCAGGCCCTGTTCAGTGTGCAGAAAGTCGCAACCATGTGGCCGAAGAGCTGACTTCACCCTGCTCTTCGTGACCGCCGCAACAATCCGGTAAGAAGGCCGCCGCAGCCCGAGATGAAGGATCTCACCCCTCACCCTTCGCTCTTTCAGGTGGGTCGAAGCAGCTGGGCGTCTCAATCGAGCAGCAGCGTCAGTCCCTTACGAAGACGGACAGGGCCAGCGCGGTCGCGCTCGTGACCGCGGCGCCGAGGAAGGCGTACCAGGTCCACGCGCACGCGCCGGTGCCCCAGGCCCAGCCGACGGCGGCAATCCCGGCGGCCATGCCGCCGAGCATCGCGGTGGACTTCACCCGCGTCGTGAGGACGCCGACCAGGAAGGCGCCGAGCACCGGGCCGGCGGCGAGCGACAGCACCGCGAGGCCGGAGTCGAGCACCGACTTGGTGACGAACTCGGCGCCGAGCGCGACGCCGATCTGCGCGACGCCCCAGAAGATCGTCGCCAGCTTCGAGAGCCGCATCAGCGTGCCCTCGTCGGCGTCCGGCCGCACGTACTTGACGTAGAAGTCGTTGACCGTCGTCGCCGCGAGCGCGTTGATCGACGGCGACAGCGCGGCGGCGACGATCGCCGCGACGATGAAGCCGGCGGCGCCGTGCGAGAGCGCGGTGACCACGAAGAGCGGCAGCACCTCGTCGTTCGAGTTGAGCGCGCGCGGCAGCGGCGTGTGCTGGTAGTAGGTGAAGAGCATCGCGCCGATCACCAGGAACAGCGCGAACTGCGCGAAGACGACGAAGCCGCTGAGGACGAGGCCGCCCGCCGCCTCGCGCGACGACCGCGCCGAGAGCAGCCGCTGGACCAGGAACTGATCGGTCCCGTGGGTCGCCAGGGTCAGCGCGACGCCGCCGATCAGGCCCGCCCAGAAGGTGTAGACCCGGTGCGGGTCGGTGCTGAAGTCGAGCAGCTGGAAGTGGCCGGCGCCGCCGGCCGTGCGCACCACCTCGTCCCAGCCGCCGGGAATCAGGTTGAGCAGCCCCGCGAACACGACCAGCGCGCCGGCGAGGTAGACGAACATCTGGACGACGTCGGTCCAGATCACCGCCGAGACGCCGCCGCGGACGGTGTAGACAATCATCGCCACGCCGAGCAGCACCACGGTCAGCGGCACCGGCATGTGCGTGACGACCGAGATCACGAGCGCAGTCGCGAACAGCCGGATGCCGTCGGCGAGCGTGCGGGTGACGATGAAGATGACCGCAGCGGTGTTCTTGACCGCGGGCCCGAACCGCCGGTTCAGCAGCTCGTACGAGGTGAAGAGCTCACCGCGAAAGTAGGCGGGGATGAACAGCCAGCTCACGAGCAGCCGCCCGACGACGTAGCCGAGCGCGAGCTGGAGGAACGTCATGTTGCCGGCGTAGGCGCCGGCCGGCACGCCGATGAAGCTCAGCGTGCTCGTCTCGGTCGCAACGATGGTGAAGCACAGCGCCCACCACGGCACCGACCGGTCGGTGAGGAAGTAATCGCGCGTCGTCTTCTGGAAGCGCGCGAACCACGAGCCGAACCCCGTGATCGCGATCAGGTACCCGAGGATGACGACGTAGTCGAGCCAGGTGAGGACCATCGGACCCGGGCTCAGAACGGCGCGGTCATCGGCTGCCGGGGGTCGAGGGCGTGGGCGCCGCGAACACGGCGCGGCCGACGACCGAGAGGTAGTCGGGCGACGTCTGCCGCGGATCGATCAGGCTGTCGTAGGAGAAGAGCACGATGCCGTCGGCGCCGAGCCGGCGGGCGGTCTGGATGTTGTCGATGGTCTGCGACGGCGAGAGCCGGTAGGCGCCGATGCCGGCCCAGACCGCGCGGCTGCCGGCGGCGGCGCGGACCGCGGCGATCTGTTCGGCGAAGCGGGCGGCGTCGGTCGTGTAGGCCATCGGGCAGACGGCGTCGACGAGCCCGGCCGAGAGCCACGCGCGCCAGTCCTGCAGCCGGTAGTCGTAGGCCTCGCGGGCATCGGGTGCAACCGCGGAGGTCACGAGCGCGCCCGGCCGTTCGGCTTTTACGGCGTCGCGCAGACGGCTGATGAGGGCGGTCATCCGTTCGACGCGAAACGCGCGCCACTCGGCGGGCAGCGCGTCGGGATAGGCGAAGAGGTCGACCGCTTCACGGGCATCGAGGGAGCGCCGGAGCCCGTCGCCGAGGCCGGGCCGCACCGCGGCGCGGAACTCGCGGATCGCCGGCCGGCTGTAGTCGAAGCGATTCGACGGATAGCGCGCGTAGTCGAGGTGGATGCCGTCGAGCGCGTAGCGCTTCGCGATGTCGCGAACGACCGCCTCGGTGTACTCGGCCGCCTCGGGCAGGATCGGCGACGCGTAGAGGCCTTCGATCTCCGACGACTGGGTGCGGGTCCAGCGCGCGAGCTTGCCGACGTAGCCGGGGCTCTCGGGTCCGATCGCCGCCAGCTCCTGCGCGATGTCGCGCGGCACCATCAGCCAGCCGGGGTGCCGGTAGATGAGGTGCTCGCGCGCCGACGGCAGGTCGGCGGCGCTCGACACCAGGTTGACGTTGACCCAGGCGTGCACGCGGATATTGGCGGCGTGCGCCGCGTCGATCACCGAGGCCAGCGGATCGAAGCCGGCCGGCTGGCGCAGCAGCTCGGCGGGACGCGGCTCGATGCCGCCGCGAAAGTAGGCGTCGCCGCGGCCGCGCACCTGGACGAGGAGCGTGTTGAAGCCGTGCTCGCGCGCCGAGCGGACGAGCGCGGCGATGCTGTCGGGGGTCGTGAGCGAGGTGCGCAGCACCCAGAGCGCGCGCGTCTCTCCCGCGGCCGTCTCAGGCGCCGCCGGAACCGTGGCCTGGAGCGCGAGCACCAGGCAGACGGCGGACATCGCGCCGCGAAGGCGGGCCGGGCGTCGCGAAACTGACATAAACGCTCGAATGTAGCAGGCCCGTCGCGGGGGTGTCAAACCGGCGGCAGGCGATCGTGCGCCGCGCCGACGCCCGTTTTCAGGGCGTTCCCACCCTCGCCGATCGCCGTTCATCACGTCTCCGGTCACGAGCGTTGACTTCGCCGCGGGGCGGGACTATTGTCGCCGCGGATCCAAGACGTTACAGAGTTGTCACAACGTGCAAGACCACACGTGGGAGGGTCGATGGTGAAATCTCTGTTGAAGCAGGCGGCGGTGGCGGTTGCGGTGCTGGCCGCGCTGGCGCGGCCGCTCGCCGCGCAGGAAACGACGGGCACGATTCTCGGCGCGGTCACCGACCAGACCGGCGCCGCACTGCCGGGCGTGGCGGTCGTCGTCAAGCATGTCGAGACCGGCCGCACGGTCGAACTCGTCTCGAACGAGTCCGGCCGCTATTCGGTGCCGCTGCTCCAGCCCGGCACCTACGAGGTGACCTACACGCTGTCCGGCTTCCAGCCGGTCACCGTCAAGGGCATCGTCCTGCACGTCAACGACCGTCTCGAGGTCAACCAGAAGCTCGGGGTCAACGCGGTCAGCGAGAGCATCGAGGTGTCGGCGGCGACGAGCTTCGTGCAGCCGACGCCGGCGGTGCAGAACCTGATGGGGCCGATCCAGGTCCAGGAGCTGCCGCTCAACAACCGCAACTTCGTGCAGCTGGCGACGCTGGTGCCGGGCGTGTCGAGCGATCTCTCCGACGAGGTCGGCATCGGCCTGACCAGCACGGTGAGCATCTCGATCAACGGCGGCCGCCGCAACGCCGTCAACTGGATGGTCGACGGCGTGTCGAACGTCGACGTCGGCTCGAACATCACGCTGCTCTCGACGCCGACGCTCGAGTCGATCCAGGAGTTCAAGATCATCACGAGCAGCTACCAGGCCGAGTGGCCGCGCAGCGGCGGCGGCATCGTCAACGTGGTGACCAAGGGCGGCACCCAGCACTTCACCGGTGCGGCCTACGAGTTCTTCCGCAACGACTCGCTCAACGCCAACTCGTTCTTCCGCAATCGCAGCACCGACCCGCTGACGCGGGCGAACCCGCCGCGGCTGCGCTACAACAACCCGGGCTACACCATCGGCGGGCCGCTCTTCCCGAGCCGCGAGAAGGCGTTCTTCTTCTTCTCCCAGGAGTTCCGCCGCATCACCCGCGCCCCCTCGTCGTCGACGGTCAACGTCGTCAACCCGGCGTGGCTGACCGATCCGACCAACCCGAACTACGTCGCGCCGGAGCTGCGCGACCCGACCGCGGTCAAGCTGCTCGAGCTCTGGCCGGCGCCGAATTTCTTCACCACCGCGGGCACGGCGCAGTTCATCAACGTCAATCCGACGGTCAACAACACCCGCCAGGAAGTGGTGCGCGTCGACTACGATCCCGGCCGGTCGTGGAAGCTCGTCGGCCGCTACACCCACGACCTGAGCGAGACCATCGAGCCGGGCGGCCTGTTCACCAACATCGTGGTGCCGAACGTCTCGATCACCCAGACCGACGTGCCGGGGCAGGTCGCGGCGCTCGAGCTGCGGACGACGTGGGGGAAAGCGCTCAACGAGCTGAAGTACCAGTTCTCGAGCAACCGGATCGGCACGTCCGACGACGACCGCAACCGCAACACGCGGTCGCAGTTCGGCATCACCATCCCTGAGCTCTTTCCCGAGAACGCCGCCAACCGGATCCCGTCGATCAGCGTCGGCGGCACGCAGCTGAGCCCGGTGACGACGATCCAGGCGTTCAACATCGAGTACTTCAACAGCACGGTGACCGACAACTTCACCATGCCGCGCGGCAACCACGTCTACAAGCTGGGGCTGCTCGCCACCTTCGAGCAGAAGAACGAGAACGCCAACAACAACACCCAGGGGTCGTTCGTGTTCCCGGCGGTGACCGGCGGCCGCACCGGCTTCCAGAACTTCATCACCGGCAACCGCGACGGGCTGTGCGGCGCGACCTGCACCTACTCCGAGGCGCAGATCGACGTCACCAACCATCTGCGATTCAACCGCTACGAGATGTTCGCGCAGGACACCTGGCGGCTGCGCTCGGACATGACCCTCGACTACGGGCTGCGCTACGCGCTCTACCCGTCGCTCACCGACAAGAACAACATCCTGTCGACGTTCGATCCGACGCGGTTCGTCGCGGCCAACGCGCCGACCTGCTCGACCGCGGCGTGCACGGCGCTCGTGCCCAACACCGGCGATCCGTTGAACGGCCTGATCGTGGCCGGGCTCAACTCGCCGTTCGGCCGCAAGATCTACGAGACCGAGAAGACCGACTTCCAGCCGCGCGTCGGGCTGTCGTGGAGCCCATTCAACGACACCCGCTCGGTGGTGCGCGGCGGCTACGGCCTCTACTACGATCAGCCGCTCGTCGGCATCTTCGAGCAGAACGCGTTCACCAACCCGCCCTACGTCAACACGGTGTCGCTGCAGAACGCGTCGCTCGTCAACCCGTCGGCCGGGACGGCGCCGGGCACCGTCGGGCTGCGCGCGCTCATCGGCACCAGCGCCGACTTCAAGTCGCCGCGGACGCAGCAGTGGAACGTCGGCTACCAGCGGCAGATCTACGCCCGCGGCGCGATCGACGTCGGCTACGTCGGCTCGCACGGCGACCGCCTGATCCAGCCGGTGGACATCAACCAGCCGCAGCCGGTCGACGTCGTCGCCAACGGCGGCAACATCAACGCCGCGCGGCCGTTCCGCGGCTACACCACGATCAACATGCGGCAGACGACGGCGCGGAGCAACTACCACGGGCTGCTGACACAGTTCCGCCACGAGGGCGGGCGCGCCGGCACCTATACGGTGAACTACACGCTCAGCCGCAACCAGGCGACGGCGTCGAACGACCGCGACGCGGTCGATCTGCCGCAGAATCCGCAGAACCTGGAGGCCGAGTACGCCGACGCCCGCACCGATCGGCGCCACATCTTCAATGCGACCTACATCTACGAGATCCCGTTCTTCAGCGACGCGGCCAACGCGATCATGAAGGCGGTGCTCGGCGGATGGCAGATCTCCGGCTACACGACGTTCCAGTCGGGCCCGCCCGTCCCGCGGATCCTGGTCAGCACCAACAACGGCCGGCGCGGCAACCAGGCGACCCAGCTCGGCGATCCGGTGATCGTCGATCAGTTCCCGATCTGGTTCGACGCCAGCGCGTTCGGCCCGAACGCCGACGGCACCTACGGCAATTCCGGCCGCGCGCCGCTGCGGCTGCCCGGACGGAACCAGACCGACCTGGCGCTGTCGAAGAACTTCTACCCCTACGGCCGCCGCGTTCAGTTCCGGTCGGACTTCATCAACGCGTTCAACCACACGCAGTGGACGACGGTGAACGCCGACTGCAGCGGCACGACCGACGTGACCCAGACCTGCGGGTCGTTCCCGAACAGCACCGTCGGCCAGATCACCGGCACGCGGAATCCGAGGGAGATTCAACTGTCGCTGAAGCTCTACTGGTGAACCTAGACACGTGCGACGGGCCACGGTGTACGTGACGCGGCGGTCCGGGTTTCGGGGCTCGGGTTTCGGGACTCGGGTTTCGGGACTCGGGTTTCGGGGTTCGGGCTTCAGGTTCCGAATCCCGGATTGGAGCGGCGTTCAGCCAGGATCGAAACCCGATACCCGAACCCCGAGACCCGAACCCGGAGACCCGAACCCCGAGACCCGCGTCCCGTACGCCGTCGCACGTCGCACGTCTCTATATCGTTGAGTGATGTTCGTTCTGGGGATCGATGCCGGCGGGACCAAGACGGTCTGCTACCTCGCTGACGGGGAGGGGACGGTCGTGGCCGAGGCCCGGCGCGGGGGGGCGAATCTCCAGGCGGTGGGGGAGCTCGAGGTCGAGAAGGTCCTCCATGCGGTGATGGAGGAGGCGATCGGCGATCGCGACATCGTGCCGGCGGCCATCTGTCTCGGCATGGCCGGCGTCGATCGTCCGGACGACTCGGTGATCGCGCGTGGCATCATGCGGCGGATCGGCTACAAGTCGCGCGTGCTCGTCGTCAACGACGCGCTGGTGGCGCTCGAGGCCGGCGCCCCGGGCGAACCGGGCATCGTCGTCATCTCGGGGACCGGGTCGATTTCCTACGGCCGCAATGCCGCCGGGGAGGCGGCCCGGTCGGGCGGGTGGGGCTACGTGCTCGGCGACGAGGGGAGCGGCTACTGGATCGGCCGGGCGGCGCTGCGCGCGGTGCTGCGCGAGGCGGACCGGCGGGGGCCGAAAACCGCGCTCTCCGGACTGCTGCTCGCGCATTTCGGCATCGCCGAGGCGCAGGGGCTCATCCGCGAGGTCTATCACACCAACCTGAAGCCGGCGGCGATCGGCGCGCTCGCCAAGTGCGTGCAGGACGCGTTCTCGCGCGGCGACAGCGTCGCGATCGGGATCCTGCGCGGCGCCGCCGACGAGCTCGAGGGGTCGGCGATCTCGGTGGCGCGCCGGCTCGGCCTGGTCGGCCAGCCGTTCCCGTTCGTGCTCGCCGGCGGCATCTTCAAGGCGGTGCCCTGGCTCGAGCAGGAGCTGTCGCGCCGGCTGCCGGTCACGTCGCCGAAGAGCCTCGTCCGCAGCCTCGCGCGCGAACCGGCCGCGGGCGCCGTGGCGCTGGCGCTCGAGGAGGCGCGCGGCGCCGCGCGCATCCCGGTGTACAAGCAGGACTGATGGCGGCGGGGCGCCCGATGGTGCAGGTGTTCCCGAGCGACCGCGCGGCGGCCCGTGCGCTCGCCCGCCGCATCGCCGACGAGCTGACCGCGAACCCCCGCCTCGTCCTCGGCCTCCCGACCGGCCGCACGCCCATCGGCCTCTATCAGGAGCTCGTCTCGCTGCACGCGCACGGCCGCGCCGATTTCTCGCAGGCGCGCTCGTTCAACCTCGACGAGTTCTTCGGCGTCCCCGGCGACTCGCCGCACAGCTACCGCCACTTCATGGAGCAGCACCTGTTCAGCCGGATCAACCTCCCGGCCGCGCACGTCGGGTTTCTCGACGGCGTCGCGCCGGACGCCGAGCGCGAGTGCGCGCGCTACGAGGCGGCAATCGCGGCGGCCGGCGGCATCGATCTCCAGGTCCTCGGCATCGGCACCAACGGCCACATCGGCTTCAACGAGCCGGCGCGCGAGCTCCAGCCGCGGACGCACCAGGTCAGGCTGCGGCCCGAGACCCGCCGCAGCAACGCTGCGCTCTTCGGCGGCGACGCGTCGCGCGTCCCGGAGGCGGCGCTGTCGATGGGGATGGCGACGATCCTTCAGGCGCGGGCGATCGTCCTCGTCGCGACCGGGCGATCGAAGGCGTCGTGCGTGCAGCAGATGCTCGAAGGGCCGATCACGACCGACGTGCCGGCGTCGTTCCTGCAGCTGCACCGGAGCGTCGAGGTGATGCTGGACGAGCCGGCGGCGGAAAAGCTGACGCGCGGCTGACGGGGGGAGTTCCCGCGGCGATCGCGAGTGGCGCCGCGTCGGGAGCAGATCAGGCGCGCAGCAGTTCGCGGAGCCTCGGCTCGACGTCCTCGCCGATCGCTTCGCGCACCGAGTCGTGGGCTTTCTTCAGCCGCTTGAGCGCCTGCGGCAGCGTCAGCTCCGCTTTCTGCATCACGATCGCGGCCTTCACGTTCCACTTCGCGCGCTTGAGCAGCGCGTCGGCCGCGTCGTAATCGACCCCGGTGACGATGCTGATGATGCGCCGGGCGCGGTCCTTCAGCTTTTCCGAGCCGGTCTGGACGTCGACCATCAGGTTGCCGTAGGTCTTGCCGACCTTGATCATCGAGATCGTGGTCAGCATGTTCAGCACCATCTTGGTCGCGGTGCCGGCCTTGAGCCGGGTCGAGCCGGCGATGATCTCGGGCCCGACCGCCGGCGCGATCTGGAGGTCGACGAAGTTCTGCAGCTCCGACCCGGGCCAGCAGGTCACGAAGATGATCTTGGCGTTGGCCTTGCGCGCGCGGGTCAGGCCGCCGCGGACGAACGGCGTCATCCCGCTCGCCGAGACGCCGATCACCACGTCCTTGCGATCGAGCCGCAGCCGCCCGATGCTCCGCGCCCCTTCCTCGTAGTTGTCCTCGACGCCTTCCTTGGCCCGGAAGACCGCCTCCTGGCCGCCGGCCATGATCGCCTGGACCAGCGACGGCGAGGTGCCGAAGGTCGGCGGCATCTCCGACGCCTCGACGACGCCGAGCCGCCCGCTGGTGCCGGCGCCGACGAAGATCACCCGCCCGCCCTTGCGCAGCGCCTGCGAGATGATCTCGACGCCGTGGGCGATGCGCTCCTTCTCCTTGAGCACCGCGGCGATGACCTTCTTGTCCTCGTTGACGACCATGTCGATGATGTCCGGCACGGGCGCTTTGTCGACGGCCAGGCTGACCGGATTGATCGCTTCGGTCGGGAGGGACTGCCACTTCGATTGGGTCGGCATGAATGTCCGTCAAGTGCCGGCAGCGCAGTTACGCCCCCGGGCAACCGCGTACACTACTCCTAGGCCTGAGGGGTGTCAAACTGCCGGGTGGATTGGTGCCACCTGTCGCTGTAGGGGTGAAGGGTGAGCGGCGATCACGTGGCTCCGGGGTGCGATTCGAGTGCAGGGACGGCTTGACGCTGGCTGTCGAGCCGAGCGAGGGGCGAGGGTCGAAATTCGAGGAGAAGGGATCAGCCGACGACGAGCCGCGAGGTTTGCTTTACGCGTCCGACTGTTCGCCCTTTCGCCCGTCCGCGACAAGCCGCGTCAATCGTCCGACTGCCCGAATCGAACCCGGTCGCCGCGTCATCGCCCCTCGCCCTTCGCTCTTCCTCGGCGAGCCGCCGCAAGCCGTCACAACGTCCGAATCGAACCCGGTTGCTGCGTCAGCGTCCGTCGCCCTTCGCTCTTTCTCGACAAGCCGCCGCAAGCCGTCCCAACGCCCGAGTCCTTCCCGGTTGCTGCGTGATCGCCCCTCGCCCTTCACCCTCCCAGCGACAGAGTCCCTCGCATAGTACACTCGCCTCGAAATGGTCGATCGCCTGCACGCTGCCCGTGCGCCGGAAGCGCTTCCGCTCGAGCGCGTGGCTGAAGTCGCCGGCCGCCTCGAACGCGAGCTGGCGAAGGCCATCGTCGGGCAGCAGCGCGTCGTCCGCGAGGTGCTGATCGCGTTTCTCGCCGGCGGCCACTGCCTGCTCCGCGGCGTCCCCGGGCTGGCGAAGACGCTGCTCATCAAGAAGCTCGCGGAAGCGGTGGACCTGAAGTTCAACCGCATCCAGTTCACGCCCGATCTCATGCCCTCGGACATCCTCGGCGCCGAGGTGATCGAGGAAGATCGCAGCACCGGCAAGCGTGTGATCCGCTTCATCCGCGGACCGATTTTCGCCAACATCCTGCTCGCCGACGAGATCAACCGGACGCCGCCGAAGACGCAGGCGGCGCTGCTCGAGGCGATGCAGGAGTACCAGGTGACCGTGAGCGGCGTCCGGTCGGACCTCGATCGGCCGTTCTTCGTGCTCGCGACGCAGAACCCGATCGAGCAGGAAGGCACCTACCCGCTGCCCGAGGCGCAGCTCGATCGATTCATGTTCAACGTCGTCATCGACTACCCGTCGATGGCCGAGGAGCGCCGGATCCTGTCGCAGACGACCGGCACCGCCGATCCGCAGATCGCGGTGGTGGCGTCGGGCGAGGAGATCGAGCGGCTCCACGGCGTGGTCCGCGAGGTGCCGGCGGCGGAGAACGTGATCGAGTTCGCGGCCCGCCTCGTGCGCGCCACCCGGCCGTCGGGCGGGGAGGGGGAGCCGCCGGACTTCGTGCGCCGGTGGGTGCGCTGGGGCGCGGGGCCACGGGCGGGGCAGTCGCTGCTCGTCGGCGCCAAGGCGCGCGCGCTCCTCGAAGGCCGCAGCGTGGTGGCGCCGGAGGACGTCGCGGCGGTGGCGCCGCCGGTCCTTCGCCATCGCATCCTGCTGAACTTCCAGGCCGAAGCGGACGGCGTCGACCCGGATCGGATCATCACCGACCTGCTGAGGACGATCCACGTCTGACGGTGGTCGTGCTGGGATGTCGCCGGGCATAAGCCGGACGCGAGATCCGCAGCGCATTGAGAAAAAGCTGACACGTGGTTGGAATCACCGGGCAGCACGAGCGAGCGGTCCTCGATCCGGCGGTGCTGTCGGCCATCGGAGATCTCGAGCTGGTGGCGGGGGTGATCGTCGACGGCAGCGTCTCGGGGCTGCACCGCAGCCCGTTCCACGGCTACAGCGCCGAGTTCAGCCAGTATCGCCACTACCGGCCGGGCGACGATCTGAAGTACGTCGACTGGAAGCTCTACGCGCGGACCGATCGCGTCTATACCAAGCAGTACCGCGAAACCACGAACCTGCTCGCGCAGGTCGCGCTCGACGCCAGCGCGTCGATGGCGTATCGCGGCGCCAGCGGCGTCTCCAAGCTGGAGTACGCGCGGCTCCTCTGCGCGGCGATCGTCCACGTCATCGTCAGGCAGGGCGATGGCGCCGGGCTGGTCGTGTACGACGACGGCGTTCGCGCCTACGTGCCGAGCCGATCGGGCGCGGTGCACGCGCGGCGGCTGCTCGTGACGCTCGCCCGGCAGCAGCCCTCGGGCGCCACCGCGGCCGCGGCGTCGGTGCGGCGCGCGATCGATCTGCTGCGGCGGCGCGGCCTGCTGGTGATCGTGTCCGACCTCTACGACGAGGACGAGGAGATCGAGCGGGAACTGCGCCGGGCCGCCGGCATGGGTCACGAAGTGGCGGTGTTCCAGGTATTGACCCGTGAAGAGATCGAGTTCCCGTTCGGCGGGCAGGTGGAGTTCGAGGATCTCGAGACGGGACGCACGGTGCTCGCGGCGGAGGGGGCCGCCGGCGCGGCCTACCGGCGTGCGTTCGAAGGCTTTCTCGAGCGCTGGCGCACGCGATGCTCCGCCTACGGGATCGACTACACCCGGGTCACGACCGACATGCCGCTCGAGGCGGCGCTGCGTGGATACCTGCTGAAGCGGGCGCGGCTGGTGATTCGATGATCGCCTGGCTGTATCCAGCGGCGCTCGTCAGCCTGGCGGCAATCGCCGGCCCGATCCTGGTGCACCTCCTTCGCCGGCAGCACGCCGTCCGCGTGCTGTTTCCCAGCGTGCGCTTCATTCCGGCGTCGCGCGCCGCGGCGATCCGGCTGCGGCCGCCGAGCGACATCGCGATCCTGGCGCTGCGCCTCCTCATCGTCGCGCTCGCCGCGCTCGCCTGGGCGCGTCCGATCGCCATCTCGCCGTCGCGCCTCGACCGCTGGAGCGCGCGGCTCGTCCGGGCGGTGGCGATCGACGCGAGCGCGAGCATGCGATCGGCGATCGGGAACGGAGAGACGCCGCTCGCCGAGGCGCGCAGCCGCGCCGACGCCGAATCGCAGGGGGCCACAGTCGCCGCGCGGATCGAAGACGCGGACCTCCGCCTCGCGATCCGCCGCGCCGTCGCGGCGGTTGCGGCGACCCCTCCGGCCCGCCGCGAGATCATCGTGCTCTCCGATTTTCAGGAAGGCACGCTGTCGGCCGAGGACCTGCGCGACGTGCCGGCATCGGTCGGACTGCGGATGATCCGGGTCGGCGCCGACAGCCGCGAACGCCGGTTCTCCGGCGAGGCGCTGTTCGGGGCGGATCGCCTTGCCGTCCCGGAGATCGTCGTCGCGGGCAGCACCACCGCGGCGCGAGTCGTCCAGGGGTCCAGCGCCGCGTCGGGTCTTCGCATCGTCGCGCCCGACGGAGCCGACGTGCGAACGCTCCTGCAGATCGTCGCCGACGCCGGCGCGCCGGCGCCCGCGGCCGCGCAGCCGCTGACGATCGTCTTCGGCGCGGCATCGGCCCCGAGAACCGGCGAGGCGACGCGGGCCGCGGCGTGGACGTTCGATACGGTGCGGCGGCTCGGTGGCGATGCCGAGCTCGCGGCGATCGCGGCGGGCAGCGATGCGATCGCCGCGCTCGGCGACGGGGCGCCGTGGGTGACGGTGAGTCGCGCGCGGGACGGGAAGCCGCTGCTCCGCGCCGCGGCGTCTGGCGATGGCCTGGTGCTCCAGGCCGCGGTCGAGACCTCTTCATTGTTTGCGGCGGCAGTCGTGCGCGGTGCGCTCGCGGCCCGGGCCGGCGTCCCGACATACCGCGAGCAGGAGATCCTGTCGATACCGGCGGCGACGCTCACCGCGTGGTCGCGGCCGCCGGCGGCGGTCACCGCCGAAACCGTCCGGCAGGGCGGGGAGTCCGATGCGCGGTGGTGGTGGGCGGCGGTTCTGCTCGCGCTCGCGGTGGAGACGATCGTGGTGCACCGGCGCAGGCACGCGTCCGAGGAGGCGGCGGCCGATGCGGCCTGAGCTCGTCGACGTGCCGCGGCCCGAGGGAGACGGATCCCGGACCATCGCGAACATCCTGACTGCGGTCCAACGCCGCGCCGCGATCGGGCACGCACTGCGAAGCGCGGCGGCCGCGACCGCGTCCGGCGCCGTGATCTGGCTCCTCGTCCCGCGACCAGGGCGACTTGCCGCGGCGCTGGTAACCGCCCTGCTCGCGGGAGGGGCGATCTGGTGGCGCACGCGAAGTTCGCGGACCGCCGCCGGAGCGGCGCGGCTGGTCGAACGCGCGTCGCCGGAGTGCCGCAACGTCGTCATCACCGCCGCGGAGCTCCTCGCCCATCCGGAGCGGGCCACGCCGCGCATGCGTGCGCGCGTGTTCCACGACGCGGCCGCGCGAGCGGCCTCGGTGCCGCGCGGCAGGATCGCTGCGATTGGGCGCGATGCCGCGATGCTCGCCGCCGCGGTTGCGGTTGCCGTGCTCGCGAGCGGCAGGGTGCCGGTCGCGCGGCTGGATCGCGCAGCGGTCGGGTCGGCGAGGGCTTCGGCGACGACGGCGTCCGCGGCGGTGACGATCGAGGCGCGCGTCCAACCGCCCGCCTATACCGGACAGCCGCCGCGCGACCTCGCGAACCCCGATCGCATCGACGCGGTGGAGGGGAGCACGCTGCGCCTGTCGGTGCGCGGCGGCTCGGGCGCCTGGCGCATCCGCTTCGAAAGCGCGAGCCTCGACGTCACCCGGCAGGGGAGCGAGAGCACCGTCCGCACGACGCTGGCGGAGAGCGGTTACCTCGCGATCGAGCCGCTTCAACCCGCGGAGCCCGGCGCGACGCGGAAGCTGATCGCGGTGGCCGTGTCGCCGGACCGCGCGCCGGTGATCCGGATCGAGCGGCCGGGGCGCGATCTCGTCTTCCCCGACACGCGCGCGACGGTGCCGGTCGCGGCGGCGGCGGTCGACGACTTCGGGCTGCAGTCCTTCGAGCTGCGTTACACGAAAGTCTCGGGATCGGGCGAGCAGTTCGAGTTCCAGGAGGGAAGTCTGCCGATCGACCTGGCGCGCGAGAGCGACCGGTCGTGGACGGCGCGCGCCGACATCGCGCTGGCGCGGCTCGCGCTGCAGCCCGGAGACGCGCTGGTCTACCGCGCGGTCGCGCGCGACCGGCGGCCCGGCGAGGCGGGGCTGGCGACGTCCGACACCTACTTCATCGAGATCGCCGCGCCCGGCCAGGTCGCGCTCGAAGGCTTCGCGCTGCCGCCCGATCGCGAGCGTTACGCGCTGTCACAGCAGATGATCCTGCTGAAGCTGCAGCGCCTGCACGCGCGCGAGCCGGGCCTGGCCCGTCCGGCGCTCGAGGAGGAGACCGGCAACATCGCCGCCGAGCAGCGGGCGGTGCGCGCCAACTTCATCTTCCTGATGGGCGGCACGGTCGAGGACGAGGAAGTCGAAGCGGCCAACTCGCACGAGATCCAGGAAGGCCGGCTCGAGAACACCGCGCGCAAGGAGATCTCGGTCGCGATTCAGTTCATGACCCGCGTCGAGCAGGCGCTCGCGGCGGCGAGCACGACCCAGGCGCTGCCGCCGGCGAAAGCGGCGGTCGACGCGCTGCAGCGGGCGTTCGGGCGCAATCGCTACTTCCTCAAGATGCTCGCGACCCGCAGCCGCATCGACCCGTCGCGGCGGCTGAGCGGCGAGCTGTCGGCGGCCGCCGACTGGCGGCGCGAGCTCCAGCCGGCGGCGCCCGATCGCGAGACGCGCGAGGCGCGCCTGCTGCTGTCGCAGCTGCTCGACCTGGCGGCGGCGCTCGACGCCGGCCGCGCGCTCGATCCTCGTGCCGTGGCGGCGCTGGCCGAGCAGGCGCTCGCCATCGACCCCGCGGCCGACGACTGGCAGCAGACGTCGCGGCGTTTGTCGGCGCTTCGCGACGCGGCCGCGGCTCGCCGCCCGCGCCCGGACATGCTCCGCATCATCGACGAGACGCTTCCCGCGGTGCTCCGCCGCGCGCAAAAGGACGCCCGCCCGGGTGCGGCGCCAGGCGTCGCGGCCCCCGGCGCGCTCCTCGGCGCGTGGGCCGCGAAGGAGAAGCGGCCGTGATCGCGGCGCTGCGCGCGTGCGCGGCGGCGATCGCCATCCTGGCGCTCGTCGATCCGGTGATGGCGATCCGGCGTCACACGCCGCTGCCGATCGACGTCCTCGGCACGCCGGGAACCGCGGCGCTCCAGGAGATCGAAGCGCGCCTCCGGCACCTCGACGGGGTCGCGCTCGGGACCGGCCAGCCGGCCGCGGCCGTCGTCGTCGTCGGGGAGCCGGCGGCTGGCACGACGCTGCCGGAGGGCGTGCCGATCGCGATCGTCGACCCGTCGCTGGCGGCAGCGCCGAACGTGCGGATCGTGCGCGTGAGCGCGCCCGACTCCGTCATGCCCGGACAGGTCGCGACCGTCACCGTCGACGTCGCCGGGTTGGGGATGGGCAGCCAGTCCTCGACTGTCGTGCTCGAGCAGGCGGGCGTGTCGCTCGCGGCGCTCGAGCATCGCTGGACGAGCGATCGCGAAACCTTCCGCGCCGCGTTGCGCTATGCGCCGCCGCTCCCGGGCGTGATCCGGCTGACGGCGCGCGCCAGGCCGCTCCCCACGGAAACGAGCGCTCGCGACAACGCCGCGGATCTGCTGCTCGCCGTGACGTCGCGCACGCTGCGGATCCTGGTCCACGAGCCGCGGCCGTCGTGGGCGGCGGCATTCGTGCGGCGCGCGCTCGAGTCCGATCCCGCATTCGACGTGTCGACGATGACCGAGATCGTCAATGCCGGCGCGCGCACGAAGCAGCGGCCCACGGTGAGTGCCGGCGCGCCGCCCGGACGGCTCAGCTCCGAGACCCTCGAACCGTTCGACGCGGTCGTCGTCGGCGCCCCCGACATGCTGGCAGAGGCCGATGTGGCCGCCCTCGATACGTTCGCACGCGTGCGGGGCGGGGGAGTCGTGCTGCTGCCGGACCGCCGGCCGTCGGGCCCGTATCTCAGCCTCCTCGCGGCGCGGGCGTTCGACGAGATCCTGCTCCTTTCCAGCACATTGGGATCCTAAGCTTAGAATTCCACGTGGACAAGTTGTCGCG
>JADMIO012807433.1_pt1 | contig 46375 bp, 33 predicted proteins | sample 8958161 | NCBI WGS metagenome assembly JADMIO01 (sample SAMN16585339, study PRJNA669376) | soil metagenome | isolation source: Crop rotation soil | place: USA: Cullars Rotation, Alabama | collected 2011
CTTTCCCGACTGAGGCGGCAGCCCCTGCCAATAACTAAGTCAGGAACATCAATATTTCGCCAAGCGGGATCCAAGTGGTCCCGCTTTTTGTTTTTAGCCATGCAGGTGTGGCCTAAAGCATCGCATGGTCAAGGGCAGTGCCCTCTAATACCTTGCATCCACGCACCCTGCATGTAATTTGGCTGAAAGGTAATCATGTTTGTTGATCAAGTAAAAGTATACGCGCGGGCAGGGCATGGCGGCAAAGGAGCTGTAGCTTTTCATCGTGAGGCATTCGTTCCCAAAGGCGGCCCGAGCGGCGGCAATGGCGGGCGCGGTGGCGATGTCATCCTCCAGGCAGATCATGATTATAACAACCTGATCTCCCAGTTTTATACTTATACCTCCCGGTTAATCGCTCAAAATGGCGAAGCAGGCATGGGCAAAGGCATGGATGGGCATGCTGGCAAAGATTTAATTATCAAAGTTCCCTGTGGCACCCTGGTTTGGAAAGAGGTTGCTGAGATGGTTCCTGAGGCTCCGGTTGCGTCGGCGGAAGATGAAGAGGAATCAGAAAAGCCAGTGTTCCAGATAGGTTCCCAGAAGCGCCCTGTCATTCGCCATGCAGGCGCTGATCGCGCCATGGAAATCGATTTGAGCGCTGAGGATGAGGAAGGGGATGCAACCGGCCAGGCACCAAAAGTCGAACGCGAACTCGTGGCGGATCTGACCACGCATGGGCAGCAATTCCTTCTCTGCAAAGGTGGCAGGGGCGGTTTGGGTAATAGGAATTTCGCCACCGCTCGCAATCAAACACCCAGATTTGCACAACCGGGAGAGCCCGGTGAAGAAGGTAATTATTTTTTGGAACTGCGTCTTATTGCTGAAGTGGGTTTGGTCGGCTATCCGAACGCTGGCAAATCAACTTTGCTCGCGGCCATTTCCCATGCGCGACCCAAGATAGCACCTTACCCATTCACTACTTTGCACCCGCAAATTGGCATTGTTGAGTATGCAGACTTCTTTCGTTTGACTGTGTGTGACGTGCCTGGATTGATCGAAGGCGCGCATAATAACGTGGGGCTTGGTCATGCATTCCTGCGGCACATTCAACGGTGCAAAATCCTGGTTTTGATCGTGGATATGGCCGGCACAGATGGGCGCAACCCCTGGGATGATTACAAGCAATTGATCAATGAACTCGGGCTTTATGCGCCTGCTTTGCTCGAAAAACAACGATTCGTTGTGGCCAATAAAATGGATGAGGCAGTGGCCGAGGAAAATTTGCGCAAATTCAAGAGGCGCATTCCCAAGACTCCCGTTTTGCCCATGTCAGCAGCGTTCGACGAAGGTTTGGACAAGTTCAAAAAAGTAATTAGGGAGGCGGTGGAGGAACAGGCTGAAACCGAAGTGCCAATTGTTACACCGCGTTCGGACGCTTGATTTACTGCGAAATCATTAGGAATACTTAATTTTTTAGTCCAATACATTCAAAAGTTTTAACTAGACAATCAGCTCACCGCTAAGATAGATTGCACCCTAATCCGATGACAAATGATTAGACGCGTGGCTCGCGTGAACGTTTGTTGAGAAGATTAAATTACCCTTTCAGACCTCGTTTGGTCTGCAAGAAAGGAAAGAAAAATGAAGAGTATCAAAGTATTGATGGTCATCGCTTGCACGCTGGCATGGTTTTCCGCAACAGCTGCAAATGCCGAATCCTGCTGCGAAAAGGCCAAGAAGGCCGGCAAAGCTTGCGAACACAAATGCTGTGTTGACGCAACCAAAGCCAAGAAAACTTGCGAAAAGTGCAATCCAAAGAAAGAAGAAACCAAGAAGTAATTTCTTTGGAGCGGTCTGTTTAGTTTTTCGACCGCCCGTTTTCGATAAACGGTTCCTTCCCGGCAATTCAATTGCCGACGAGGAGCCGTTTTTCTTTTCTTGCAGCCATGTCCTTTTGCTGTTTTGGTTCCTGCCACATTTGAAACTTTGATATGCAAACTGATACCTGGTTAAAATTTAAAGCTCTTTACTTCAAGTTTCCCGAGATTGGCCTGGCGGTTGATCTAAGCCAATTGGGTGTGCCGGAAGATTTTGCCAGGAAGTTTGAAACGCCAATCCAGCACGCTTTTCGCTCGATGCAAGATTTGGAAGCTGGGGCCATTGCCAATCCGGACGAGCATCGAATGGTTGGGCACTATTGGTTGCGGGCTCCGGAACTGGCTCCGAACCAGGAACTGCGTGATGCCATCACAGGCACTCTTGCCCGGCTGCGCCGCTTTACAAAGGAAGTGCATTCAGGCGCGATCCATGGCGCTGCTGGCCCATTTCTGCATGCGCTCATAATCGGGATTGGAGGATCAGCTCTAGGCCCACAATTTGTTGCTGATGCCCTTGGCAATCCAGGCATCGATAAGATGAACCTTTTCTTTCTGGATAATACTGATCCAGATGGGATGGATAAAGTTTTAGCTACGTTGAGGGGACAGCTCGGCCAAACACTCGCCATCGTCATTTCCAAGTCGGGTGGCACAAAAGAAACGCGCAACGGGATGCTTGAAGCAGCCCGACAGTACAAAGCGGAAGGGATTGACTTTCCCAGACATGCAGTGGCTATCACCGGAGCAGAAAGCGAACTGGATAAACTCGCCACGGCCCAAGGTTGGTTGGAAAGATTTCCCATGTGGGATTGGGTTGGTGGCAGAACAAGCGAAACATCTGCTGTCGGTTTGTTGCCTGCGATGCTGCAAGGGATTGATGTTGATCAATTTCTCGGTGGGGCAGCAGCAGCGGACCGAGCCACCCGCCAATGGCAATTGGAAAAAAATCCTGCTGCCTTGCTCGCAGTTGCGTGGCATCACGCCACGGCGGGCAAGGGCCTTAAGGATATGGTCGTCTTGCCGTACAAAGATCGCCTCCTCCTTTTCTCGCGGTACTTGCAGCAACTCATCATGGAATCGCTTGGTAAAGAGAAAGATTTGAATGGCAAAAATGTCAGCCAGGGAATCAGTGTTTTCGGCAACAAAGGCTCGACTGACCAACACGCTTATATTCAGCAGCTCCGCGATGGGATCGACAATTTTTTCGTAACATTTATCCAGGTGCTGAAGGACAGAGCCACTCCCCATTTCGAAGTCGAACCCGGTGTCACTTCGGGAGATTACCTTCAAGGATTTTATCTTGGGACCCGCCAGGCATTGGCTGAAAAGCAGCGCGGCAGCATTTCCCTTGTAGTAAATGAGATTTCCCCATTCTCCATAGGGATGCTAATTGGCCTTTACGAAAGGGCAGTTGGTTTTTATGCGTCGCTTGTGAACATCAACGCCTATCATCAACCTGGTGTGGAGGCAGGAAAAAAGGCTGCAACCGCCATATTGCAACTTCAGGAGAAGGTCATCGCTTGTTTGGCGCTTAATAAAGGCCAATTTCAGGCAGTGGAGGAAATAGCCCCAAAAGTACAAGGGCAAGGTCAGGAACAGATCATTTTCAAGATTTGTGAACATCTCGCTGCCAATCCAGAACGGCGCGTTACTACAAATGGCAGTGGATTTCGGCTTGAATAATCAGAACGAGATCCCTTAAAAAGAAGAGAGGTGAGTGACAGTAGGAAACTCACCTCTTACGATTAAATGTGGCAACCAAGTAGATAGTTACCGTAGTTAAAAAGTAAACTATCCAAGCCAAAGGGCAACCCGCGGAGAGTCCGATTTTACTACAGGGATATTGCCTTTTGGGGTTTAGTGGAAAACCTGACACCATTATTGACTGCTTCCAAAGCCTGTAGTTATTCTTTTTCAGGATGCATTCTGAAATTCCCTCTGAAACAAAAGTCGTAATCGTTGGCGGTGGCATAGTCGGCAGCAGCATCGCCTATCACCTGGCCAAGCTCGGGTGGAAAGATGTTGTTCTTTTGGAGCAGAACGAATTGGCCGGTGGCACTACCTGGCACGCTGCGGGGTTGGTTGGTCGCTTACGCACCACCAATAGCATGACCAAGATCAACAAGTACAGCGCCGAGTTATATTCCACTTTAGAAAAGGAAACTGGTTTATCCACGGGCTGGAAACAGGTTGGCAGCTTGATTGTTGGCAAATCCCCCGAGCGCATGATCCAACTCCAACGCACAGCAGCGATGTCAGCCTGGTTTGGAGTGGAGATTCAGATGATCAGTCCCGAAGAAGCCTTTGACAAATGGCCCTTGCTCCGAGTGGATGATGTCATGGGCGCGGCATGGCTGCCTCATGATGGCAAAGTCATTCCCAAGAATTTATGCCTGGCCCTGGCTAAAGGCGCGCAACTGCACGGAGCTCGCGTTTGTGAACATGTGCGCGTTGAAGAAGTGCTTCACAAAGATGGGCGCGCTTATGGAGTCAAAACTGACGGGAAAGATGTCGTCTTATCAGGCGGCATGTGGACCCGCGAACTAGGGCGCAAATGCGGGGTCACCATTCCTTTATATCCAGTCGAACATCACTACGTGCTATCCAATGAAATAGAAGCAGCGTTTGATGAATTGCCAGTGGGACGCGATCCGGATCTGTGCATCTATTTTCGAGGTGAAGGCAAAACCGTCATGCTGGGCGCTTTCCAAAAATATACAAAGCCCTGGATGGTCAACCAGGTGCCCAATGATTTTTCCTTCAAACTGCTTGAGCCTGATTGGGAGAAATATTCCGAACCTCTGGCCAATGGCAAATGGCGCATACCCGCTTTGGAAACTTCTGGTTTTTCCAAATTCGTCAATGGTCCGGAAAGTTTTACGCCCGATAATAACTTCATCATGGGTGAAGCTCCCGAGCTAAAAAACCTTTTCGTTTGCGCTGGGTTTAATTCAGTGGGAATCGCCAGCGCGGGTGGCGCGGGCAAATATCTTGCTGAATGGATGATCGAAGGCCAGCCAACGCTGGATCTTTGGTCCGTTGATATCAGGCGGTTTTTGCCCTTTGCCAATAATCTCAACTTTTTACGCGAACGCGTTACCGAGGTTTTGGGATTGCACTATCAAATGGCCTGGCCCAATCGGGAATTCGAGACAGGCCGCGGATTGCGATTGAGTCCGTTGCATGAAACCCTGGCCGAGGCAGGGGCATGTTTCGGCGTCAAAAACGGATGGGAACGTCCCAACTGGTTTGCCCGCTCAGGACTGCGCGCGGAAATGGTTTATTCCTTTGGCCGCCAGAATTGGTTTGAAGCGCACGCTGCGGAACATAAAGCGGCCAGGGAAGGCCTTGCGCTATTTGATCAAACTGGGTTCTCCAAATTGCTCTGCGAAGGACCGGGAAAGGAGAACAAGCTACACTTGCGGATGTCACAGATGCGTTTGCAATAATTGGGGTTATGGGGCCGCATTCGCGCGAATTCCTCCAAAGCCTCACTGACAGTGATCTTTCCAACGCAGCATTTCCTTTTGGAACCTCGAGGGAAATTGCGGTTGGTTTTAGCACCGTGCGTGCGGTTCGCATTACCTATGTTGGTGAACTTGGGTGGGAATTGCACGTTCCGACCGGCCAAGCTCTAACGCTATACAAAACCCTTTGGGGAGCAGGACAAAAATGGCATGTCCAGAATGCGGGACATTACGCGATCAATTCATTGCGGATGGAAAAGGGATATCGGGCTTGGGGAGCTGAACTTTCGCCAGATGATACTCCATTGGAAGCGGGATTGAGCTTTGCCATTGCCTGGAATAAAGCCGAGCCATTCATCGGCAGGGAAAGATTGCTCAGCTTGAAGAGCGCTCCACGCAAGCGGACCCTTGCGATATTTGTTTTAAAAGATCCCGAACCGATGCTTTGGGGCAGCGAACCGATCTGGTGCAATGGTGAGCGAGTTGGCTATACCACATCGGGCAGTTACGGACACACAGTGGGTGGAGCGATCTGCATGGGATATATAAATAAACCAGGGATCAACCAGGAGTTCATTGAAAAAGCGACTTTCGAAATTGAACTCAATGGCAAGAAAATGCCAGCCATTGCTTACCTTAAACCTCCCTACGATCCGGAGCGTAAACGAATACTCTCTTAGCGGTTTTTGACTTGAGCGCAGCACGGACATTTGGCACCTTTACCTGAGCGTGAACTATCATTCTGCCATACTGCTAGTTGAAGATAATTCCGATGAAACATGCGTAATTCAGCGTGCCTTTGCTGAGGCCCGTTTAGGAAACCCCCTCTTTGCCGTTTCTAGCGCAGCTGAAGCCATTCAATTCCTGGGAAAAACAGGTCCCTATCAAACAATGAAATCAGCGCCCAAACCGGTGCTGATTCTACTCGACTTAAATCTTCCCGACACAAGCGGCCTGGAAGTGCTGCGTTTCGTGCGGAACAATCCAGAAACCAAAGCGTTGCCCGTGGTCGTTTTTACCGGCTCCAATAATCCGGAACTTGTGAACAAGGCGTACGACATGGGAGCGAACAGCTACCTGGTCAAACCAATGGATCATGCAAATTTTATGGAACTGGTGAAAATGATCAATGGCTACTGGATAATCATGGCCGAAAAGCCCACCAGCTAGTTTGGCGTTGTTTTAGGGAAAAATCGTCCATTGCGGTGCTGTTGGGTGTGAGACAAAATTCCTCGAGATTCAAATTTGCCGTTGTTTTCTTAACATTATGTGTCTAGTTTTATAGATACATTATGCAACACTCCGATAAAACTCAAATCCTTCAGCAAATCGCAACCATTGGCGACATGGAGCGCGGCAAGCTCTCTTCTTACACCTTTAAAGACCGGCCCAACGGGGGGAATTATTACAAACTTCAGCATTGGGAGAATGGAAAGAATCAGACACGCTATGTTACCCCTGAAGAACTGCCTGCCGTTCAATCCGCCCTGGAGGGCTATGCCCAGTACCAGCGATTGACCGAGCAATACGCAAACCTTGTGATCGAGGAAACCCGCCAGAAAAACGCTGGCTCAAAAAAAAAGAAATCCCACCGCATATCCTCCTTGCCCAAGAGGAAGAAATCCAAGACCTGATTGAGCGGTTTGAATCGGCCGAGCCAGGAGGTGAGAAAGTAGCTGAGTTGGAGGTGTTGGTGCGCACGGCCGTTTTCAAATCAGCCAATGCCTTGGTGGGGTGGTTGCTGCAGCGGGCGGCCACTCGGGCGGAGGCAACATATCAAGCCAAACCAGGTTTTGTTCGCAAAAGAGCCGAAACAATTCAACTGCAGGGAATGTTTGGTAGCTTCAACCTGACGCGCGATTACTATTACCATCCCGGGAAGAAAGTGGGGCATTATCCAGCCGATGCGGCCCTGGGCCTGGAGGTTAGTTACACTCCTGCCCTGGCCAAACTCATTTGCCTGGAGGGCGCTGATGAACCGACCTACTTGCAAGCTGAGCGGCATTTGGAACAAACCGGCGGCATCACCGTCTCAGCCCGGCAAATCCAGCGCGTGATCCAGCGGGTCGGCTCGGGCGCACAGGACTGGCAGGAGCGGCAGGCTCAACCGGGCCTCTGCCAGGCACCTATCATGTATGTCAGCGCGGATGGAACGGGTGTTCCGATGGCTCCGGAGGAGTTAAAAGGAAGACGCGGCAAGCAAGCCGACGGCACCGCCAAAACGCGCCAAGTCTATCTAGGCTGCGTTTTTACCCAGCATCGCACGGACCAAAAGGGCCACCCGGTGCGCGATTGGGAATCGACCACTTACATATCCAGCTTCAAACCGAGCAGTGAATTTGGCGCCATTCTGCGTCAAGAAGCTCTTCGCCGCGGCATGGGTGGAGCAGGCAAGGTAGTTGTGTTGATTGATGGCGCAACAGGACTGGAACATATGAGCAATGATTGCTTCAAAGACGCCGTGCAAATCGTCGATTTTTTCCACGCCATGGAACATGCGGGCCAAGTGCTGGCGGCGCTAATCGGCAAAGACCACCCGAATTACAACACCCGGCTCCGTCAATGGGCTAAACGATTGCTTAAAAACAAAGTTCAGTCGCTCATTAAGAACACACGCCAAGAATGCATGGGCCAGCCCCAAGCCGAAGCGGTTGAAGACGCCTTGGGATACTTTGTGCGAAACGTCAAACGAATGCAGTACGGAACCTTCCGGGCCGCGGGTTATTTCATCGGGTCTGGCGTAGTCGAGGCAGGCTGCAAAACAGTCATTGGCGGCCGCTGCAAACAATCAGGCATGTTTTGGTCTAAAACAGGAGCAGAAAATATCCTGGCTTTGCGATGCATCCACAGCAGTCGACGATTGGAGCAATTCTGGAAATCCAGACTTAATGACCACCTCGCGCGCAACGATACACTAGCGCTCGCAGCTTAACTGAAGAATTTTGTCTCACGCCCGGTGCTGTTTTCCTGCGGGAGAAGTGATTGACTTAGGGGGCCGAATGCATTAAGCATACGAGTTCAAGCGAGAGATGTTGAACCAAGTCAAAAAGAACCTATTCCGACCTGCCATTTTCTGGCTGCTTCTTTTTGTGGTTACAACTTTCCTTCAGGCTGGCGAACAAATCCAATTTTCCGAGCGCAGCACCAAAGTTGAGATTCCCAAGCCTACCTTCAAAAGAGAGAATGACGATGCATTGTCATCGAAGGATGATCCTGGTCCAAGCGGCTTAGGGCCTCTCACTCCCCCTCCAGCGATGGCCCCGAGCAGGGCGATGACCCGCAAGTACGAAGAGTACCTCGATAAAAAGCAGAATTGGATTTTAAACAAACCCGAGGATTTCAATAAAACTACCAAGTCTGATGAAGCAATGGGCGTGCGGGACATGGATCTGGAAAGTTTCGATAAAAAGCCCAAACGTGGCATGGAACGCTTTTTCGAAAGCACTACCAATGATCGGAAAGCTCAAAGCACCAATCCCAATGGGAGCAGGAACAATTCTGAAGATTCGGACAACAACCGGCAATTTGACTTTGGAAACAGCCCCCAAAATGCTCTAGGCATGGAAAATGATCCTAACGCACCGGCCAATGGAAGGGAAAGTGCGAACGGCGCTGCGACCGATGGCATAGCGGACCTTAACCTGAACAATTTCATTCGCCCCCAGCAATTTGAAGGATTTGCTCCCAAGAACGGAGGCTTAACGAGGCAACGATTTGAAGGATTTAGCGCAGGCCGCGCTGACACAGAACCGAATAAAGCTTTACGCGAACGTGAAGACCAGCAGCATTCAGCAGATTTCCAAAAATTGCTTAGTTCCCCTGGCTCAGCGACGATAGGGCCCAGGGATCCGATTAATTTGATTTCCGAACGTTCCCAGCCAGAAGCTAATCCCACGGGCCCACGACGCTTTGACCAGGCTGGGGGAGTCGCTCAACGGGATGCGCTCAGCCCTTTTGGCCAGGGGGTAAATGCTGCCATTCGCCCATCCAGCCCAGGTGGTTTGGATTCCTTTGCCTCTCGCGGCCCATCGCTTCCTGGAATTGGGAGCAGCTTCAATCCAGCGCCTACACCTTCCTTTCGAGCGCCCAGTCAGCCAGCAGTTTTGGAAATCCCCAAACGCCGCTAAGCACGGTCTTGCAGACGGCCTAACTCGATTTCGTTTTGCATTTGCGACGCTGGCCAAAGCGTCTATTCTTCCAAACACATTGTTAAACATGCAGTCATCATCAACTTCAATACTTCGACAAACGGTCCTTTTCCTTTCCATCGCTTGCTTTTGGACTTTCGTGGCCAGTGTGTCAGCCGCGGACAAAGAAAAGCTGCCCAAAGCTGTGGAAAAGAAACCATACCTGCAATGGACTGAAGCAATGCGATTAAAAGCGGGCAAAAAAGAAGCCATCATTGTTCCCGAAATAGGCGGCCGTATCACTTGGTATTCCTTGAACGGCCAGAATATTATTTTTGAAAACGTGGAAAGCGCTGGCAAAACGCTCGATAAAGATAAGGACTTTTGGGTGGGTGGTTACCAGTGCGATATAGGTCCGGAATTGAAAAACATCCCAGACCATCCCCATTTGTGGATGGGTCGCAATCGCAGCCGTGCTTCGCGTGATTATACGGTTTTTGTTTCCAGTACCGAACACGACACGTTGGGAATCGAAATGCAAAAGGAAATCGTCATCGACCCTGAAACAGGGGATTTGGGAATCACGCAGACCTGGCGCAACATTTCCAACCGGACGATTAGCTATTGTCTATGGGACCGCACCTTGTGCAAGGGCAAGGGCTTTGCTTTCTTTGCCCTGAACAAAAAAAGCCGATTCAAAGCTGGATGGTCCATTCGCCGTGGGCAAAGTCCCAGTTACACTTACGACGGGGATCAACCTGCCAGTGCTAAAGTCCGTGTGCTCGATGGCGTTCTGGTAGCGAAAGCGGAAGGCCCAGCCACGAAGCTTGGCGCGGATTGTGATGCTGGCTGGATTGCTTATACCCAGGGCAAATTGCTCCTGATCAAATATTTTCCTTACTATCCAAAGGGCAACTATTCAGACGGCGGCAACTCAGTTGAACTTTATTTTGACGAACGCTTTGCTGAATTGGAACCGCTCAGCCCGGAAGTAAAAGTCAGCGAACAAACGACTTACAACTTCCCCGAGAAATGGGTTTTGTTGCCATTGGATAAAGAAATCATGACGCACGAAGAAGTCAGGCAATTAGTCTCGCGCATTCCCGAGTCTCCATTTGAGGAATAGCCCCGGCAAACTTTGGCCCGAAATTAATCCTAAGTATTTGGGTTCGTGCGATAAGTCCTTTTCCCAGGAATCACACCCCGGACCCCTCCTTCAGGATGGTCCATGTCGCCAGTGTATCTTGGAATAATATGCACGTGCACATGCATGACGGTCTGGCCTGCTGTCGGGCCGACATTTATTCCAATGTTGTAACCAGCAGGTTTGTGTGATTTTTGCAGGTGCCCTTTTGCTTCCCAAATAAGGTTTAATGCATCTTGTTGTTCTGAGGATGTAAGATCGAAAAAATCAGCGACGTGCCTGAATGGAATCAAAAGAATGTGTCCCGGGCTTACAGGGTAAATGTCATATCGGGCATAAAATGAATCGTTTTTGAAAACGATTTGGGACTGATCCGGCGCACAGAAAGGGCAGGTAGGTTGCATCAGGGAATTCTAAGTTCTGCTACAAATTCTCCCAGCACTCGAAGCTCGGCTTCATCTTGCAGAGTGAAGGAAATTATGGGAAAGGATTTGTTTAATGGAATGAGCTCAATCCTGGAATGATGCCATCCATCTTCATCAATTGTTTTTTCACTTCGATATTTTTTCACGGTGTAATGACCGCCCCATTCCACATCTTTGTAATCCCGTTTTTCAATCAACAAAATCCTGCCGTTTCGCGAGGCGGCCACCTGCCTATTGAAAAGACAGTAAGCACCATCAGGAATTCTTGGTTCCATTGATTTTCCCACCACCTTGATTACGAACATCTCGTTGTTGATGGTTTTGGCATAACCGTATTCTGCCACGTCGATCCAATTCTGAGAATCATTTGCATCGAACTCGAAAATTCCAGCTGCCGCATGAATCGGCAAAAAGGGGACACAAGTTGCTGTTGCAGGAGCGTCCAGTAATTTTATGAGGTTAGGAATCTCTTTTTCCGCACTGGTTTGCGGCAGGAATTGCGCGGTTGATGGGAAATTGTTACGCAAATATTGACCCTCCCCAATTCCTCCCAAATTAGCATAATGCTGCAAAAGATCCTTTGTCATTTGCTCCTGCATGGCAGCAATCAAACGGGGATCACGTTCGAGGCTGGCCCATAAAGAGGAGGACCACGCAATGTAGGCTAGATCTTTGCAATGATGCATAAATCGTTTGCGCTCAAATTTTTCGAAAGGATTAAGGAGGATGCTTCTTTTGATCTCCGCAAGATTCAGTAAATAATCGGCATCGTTGTATGGCGAAAGAGGGCGATCAACTGGCAATTTTTGAGCCAGCCTATCCGCGTAAAATCCCTGATAAGCTTTGGCTACCTCATCAAAGTTGGCTTCTCCCCGCTGGTTTTGCAGGGATGTCAGTGCCAGCAGGAAAATCATTTTGTAGGAAAAGGTGTAATCACCCTCTTTAACAAATGCCAAAAGATCATCCAGTTGAGTCGATTCATCATGCTTTTTCAGGTTTTTCTTGAGCCTGATTTTTTCGACACTTTCAGGAGCGAAGAAGAGCAGCTTCAATTTCCCGAAAGGAACTGTTACGTCCACATTAATTTCCCCTTTCTTCACCCAATTCATTACAGTTCCCGAAGAAACAAAAAGTTCGCGAGCGAGCTGTTCTTGATTCAGGTAACCCTCATATTTCTGTTCAAATGTAAATATGTCGATTTCCTTGATGACTCTCTCTGACTCAACCAGCCAATCCAGAATCAATTTGTGATCCGGACCTGTAGGAATGGAGGAGTTTTTCAGTACGGGCGCCCAGGGGCTGTATTGTTGAATTTTGAAAAGTGCATGCAACGTCCAGGGAGCATTCCAGGGACCAGCACGATCTACCACATCCAGAACATAGAGAGCGTCCTTTCCTGGATACTTGCGAGTCCCTCGTCCGAGTTGCTGCAGATAAAGCACTTTCGACATGGTTGGCCGTGCCATCACAATTATTTCGGTCTGAGGGCAATCCCATCCTTCCGACAACAAATTGCACGCGCATAAAAATTGAATGCTTCGTGCTCGATAGAGCTTAACCGCTTCTTCAGCGCCAGCTGAATCCTGCCCGCTAACTGCCCTGGCCAGAAATCCTGCTTCCTCTAAGACACGGGACATCCGCTGCGCATGTTCAACGTTTGCACAAAAGATGATCCCTTGTTTTTGTTTGGCACCAACGGCAGCTAAAAAAAACCGTTTCAGAATGCCCGCAACCAATTGGTCTCTACTCGGAGTCAGGAGCCTTTTTTGGAGATCTTTTTGAACATAATCAATTCCGTTAAATCGCACTTCCGAAAGGTCGATGTTCGTCTCTATTCTAAAGGCCCGTATCGGTGGCATCAAACCTTGTTCGATTGCCTCAGCGAGAGAAATATTTGTTTCGTAGGAACCAAAAATTTCCTCCAGCTTTTTCTGGTCCATCCGTTCCGGCGTGGCCGTGGCGCCAACAAGGCATAATGGTTGAAAATGGCGCAAGGCTCTGCCAAGTCCTGGAGCCACGGAATGGTGTGCTTCGTCCACCACGATATAACCAAAAGCATCCGGCGAATAATCTTCAAAATGTCGAATGAAATGGGCGTAAGTTTGAATCATGAAGCCTGCGCCAGGAGCAGGGGGTTGGTAATTGAAGCCGTGGTTGAATGATGCAAGCCGCGTTTGCACGCGCTGAAGCATGTCGCGTTTTAGCGGGGTCGTGGGCGTCAGGAGCAAGCCGTTCAGATCGGGCTTGCGCGTTTTCATCGTTTGAAAGTCTTCAAAAAATATTTCAGTTTTTCCCAAGCCAGTTGGTAAAACGATTAAGAACCTGTTCCGGCCCATCTCTCTTTGCTGTCGGATTGCCTCCAGGACATTCGTTTGATGCTGCAAGAGGGAAAACTTTCCTTCCACGGGAAAGATCTGCCGGGGAGAAATTTGGAAGTGGGTTGCATCGCCAAAAAACCGGCGCATTTCTTCGATAAACCGATTATTATCGGCCATCCCGCGAAGAGACCAGCGAAAGACTGGATGTCCTGCTTTGACCAGCGAGTTTTGCTTTAATAACTGGGAACGATATTTAACAAGGCCAATACAAGCTGGATGATGGAATTGTTCTCCATTTAACTCGATGGCAATTCGTTGGCCGTGCGTTGATAACATGTAGTCAACAAAGCGCGTCGTGCCTTCGAAATCGCAGAATGGTTCTTCGCGTCGCAACGCGTGCAGCGCTGCATCGCCAAATGCCTGCCCAAAAAGACTTTCGAATTGTCCTTCGGGCATGGAACAATCCAAATGCTCTTCTATTCGTTCTGTAAAACCGCCGTTCGGCAACTCAGTTTCCTCTTCATCAAGAATGAATTTAATTTCTTCGGGAAGAGTCGTTGCATCAGCCATGGTTTGTACCACAAATCGCAACACCCCCTTGTGCTCATGCATCAATTCATTTTGGAAACGAGTATAGTCAACATATTGCAAGGCTGCGTGCGAACAAATCCCGACGTCGATGAGAATGGGCAATTTGCCTTTTGAAGAAATGAAAAATAGACCAGATTCCATTTCCTTTTTCAGGTAGTACCCCAGTCCAAACAAACTCGAAATGATTTGTTCGGAAATGGCCTGAAAAGGTCCCTGGTCGCTCTGGGACTGAATTGGAATGGCGGTCATGCTTGTGGTTGTATTTCATACAAAGCTGGTTACGAAGACAATGCTTGAATCGCCCAAGGATGGGAAGATATCCAATGAATCCGAGGACAGTCCACTGTAGGTGAGGGCCTGAAATGTGGTTCTCGATTTTGCTGAAGGCTGAAACGTGTTCGCTACCACTAGCGCTGCTCGGTTTTGATTCGTATTAGATAGAACATGAAGTGGCATGCGTGTTTTTCAGTCTTTCAGAGGAGCACAATCTTAGCTTTTCTTGGTTGTTTATTGGGTTCCAATGCTTATACCGCAAAAACCTTTGCACAAACTTTGGCACCCAAGGTGTTTTCCGTGGAGATCAGCGCCAATGTTCAATCGTCACCTCCAGCCATTACGCTGGTTTGGCCTGGGGATGGCTCTGCTTCCGGGTACAGAGTGTCACGAAAAACGCCTAATACCGGGAAAGCTCCTGGAGTTACAAAGCGGATCTGGGTGGTGGCGCTACCAGTTACACCGATTTGGATGTGGCCGTGGGCAATGCTTATGAATATCAAGTGATCAAAACCGCACCCAACTTGAAAGGGTACGGGTATATATATGCGGGAATCCAAGCGCCTTTGATCGAGTATCGGGGCAAAATCATTTTGTTGGTCGAGAATAGTCTGGCCGGAGCGGTCGGTGGAGAGTTAGCCAGGTTGCAGCAAGATCTGGCAGGGGATGGGTGGGTGGTCATTCGCCATGATGTTTCAGCGTCCGATGCTCCAGGGAATATCAAGAATCTGATCAAATCAGATTATTATTCGGACCCAGGAAACGTTAAAGGGCTTTTTATTTTCGGGCATATTCCAGTGGTTTACTCGGGCAACATCATTCCGGATGGGCATGAGAATCATAAAGGCGCGTGGCCAGCTGATACATTTTACGGGGATATGGATGGGCAATGGACAGATAACTCGGTTAACACCACCACAGCAGAACGACAATCCAATTGGAACACTCCAGGTGACGGCAAGTACGATCAATCGGAAATTCCTTCGGATATCGATCTGGAGGTTGGACGGGTTGACTTAAGCAACATGACTTGTTTTTCGAACAAGGCCAATTCCCGGTCGGAAGTTGATCTGATGCGGCAGTATTTAAACAAGGATCATAATTTTCGTTTTGGGCAATTGAACGTGGAGAGGCGCGCGATCATTTGCGACAACTTCACGGATAAAGGAGATGATCCGATAGGGGGCAGTGCGTGGCGGAATTTTCCGGGATTCTTTGGCAATGATCAAATTCAGGAGGTGCCCTGGAACGGCCTGTTGCCAGCTGCGACTTCGCAAACGTATTTATGGGCTTATGGCAGTGGTGGGGGGAGTTATTATTACTCAACTGGCGTGGCAACTTCGGATGATTTTGCCACGAGCGATTTCAAAGCGGTGTTTACCATGTTCATGGGCAGTTACTTTGGGGATTGGAATAATGAGAGTAATTTCCTGAGAGCTCCTTTGGGTTCCACCTCCTATACGTTAACATCAAGTTACTCTGGATTTCCTCACACAATTTATATTCACATGGCACTTGGGTTGAACATTGGTTACTCGATGAGATTAAGTCAAAACAATGGGGAAAATGGGCGTGCGTATCCTCCTTACAATGCGGGCGCACGGCAAGTGCATATCGCCTTGATGGGAGATCCTACTTTGCGAATGCACCCAGTGGCGCCGCCTTCAAATTTGTCCGCTGATGGCAGTAACGGCGCGAAGCTCAACTGGGGGAAAGCGCGATCACCAGATGGCAGCGTCCTGGGATATTATGTTTATCGATCAGGATCTCCGAATGGCCCTTTTGCCCGAGTTAGCGGCTTGATGGTTACTGGAACCAGTTTCACCGATAATCCGAGCGCTGGAAATTATACTTACATGGTCCGGGCCATCAAGCTGGAGCAATCAGCCAGCGGCACGTATTATAATCCAAGCCAGGGAATTTTTGCCACCTTGAATGTGCAAGGAAGTGGCGATCCAGGCGGCGGCGGGGGAGGAGGAGATACCTTATCCATTCCAGCAAATCTACATGTGACTTATGTTTCTGATAGCCAGATCAACATTGGTTGGAATCCCGTTGCCAATGCGACCGGATATAAGATTGAACGAAAGACTGGCAGCGGCGGGACTTATGCCGAAGTCGGAAATGTGAATGGCAACACTGTCAGTTTTGAAAGTAACGGGCTCGCCCAAGGAACGGATTATTATTTTCGTGTCCGCGCGTACAACGGTTCTGGTTTCTCCGGTTATTCAAGTGAAACATTCACGACCACGATTGTGCCAGGACCCGTCTTGCCAAATGTGCCGAATAATTTGCAAGCAACAGCACCCACTCGCAAACAGGTTGCTCTGAGTTGGAATGATACTTCAGGAAATGAATCAGGATTCAAATTAGAACGAAGAACCGGGGCAAACGGAACTTTTACGGAGGTTGCATCCTTGGGCGCGAATGTCACTTCTTATACGGACAGTGGATTGAATGATGATACCGAATATGGGTATCGGATCAGGGCTTTTAACGGATCTGGTGTGTCTGACTATTCCAATATCGCCTCAGCACATACACCCGCAGGGTTACCAGTGCAATCGACAGTGGCGCTAGTCACGACCGATACGGCCACGCAGGGAAATTGGAATGCGAAATATGGGACTGAAGCTTATGTAGTGGCGAGCGGCGCGCGAAATGTCCCAAGCTCATTGCCCATCACATTTTCAGGCGCGACCGATTTCAGGGAAAGACACCAGCGATCAACGTGCATTGATTAGCTTTCCCGGTGGCACAGCCAGAGCTGCGAGCGCCTGGTATTCAAATGATTCAATGCAAATCGATGTAAATGTCGGCAGTACCGCCACACATCGTGTGGCGCTCTATTTCCTGGATTGGGACGGGAAAGGTCGGTCGCAAAATGTCGAAATTGTGGATGAACCAAGTGGAACGGTGATTTATAACCAGATCTTGAGCGACTTTGGCCAGGGCAAATATATGGTCTGGGATGTCAAAGGACATGTCATCTTTCGTTTAACCAAAATTGCGGGACCCAACGCGCTGCTCTCCGGATTGTTTATTGGCCAGGTCATTCCCGCAAATATGAATCCAATGCGCTTAACCCAGCTCGGTTTAAATGCGGGGCAATTTCAATTGCGTGTGACGGGACAACAAGGGCAGAAATTTCGAATCGATGTCACAAGCAATTTCCGCGATTGGTCACCGCTTTATTCGCGACAGCAGCCCGAAACAGACATTTCGTTTTTACAGGGCGGTCACTGTCCCTTAAGGAAAAGACAGCTACTTCTTTTCAACGAGCGGTTTAATAGCTGGTGGCAGATCGAAGGCAGATTCAGGGACTTTATCGAACTCGTAGCTCTCCAGAATAATAATTTGTTCCATGCCTTCGATTTTTTGGGAAACTTTCGTTGGCAGGAGCATCCCCTGAAAATTTTTGTAATCGGCCACTGTGCTGGTGACTTTCATTGCGCCCAAGGGTGATTCCTGGGTTGTGACTGTGCCAGCTTGCAACCCAGTTTCGACATCGAAATATTCCGTCGATTCATGGCCAGTGGTGCGGGTTAATTTCACTTTGTAACATTGTTTTCCATTAAACTCAGTCTGCGCGATGGTTTGCATCGATTTGAAAGATTTTGGATCGTGCAGGACGTTGTAAAAATCAGCTTGATCGATCATGTCCGCGAGTGCTTTGCCTTCCAAAACAGCAGGGCCAGTAGCTGGATTGACTGACCAGCCTACTTTGCCATCATATCCTGAGAGTACTTCGCCCAAGCCAGGAATCTGGACTTTCACGAAAAGTTTATCTGGTTTGGCAGCTTGGACTTGGATCAGCCCGTTAATTCCCTGCGCGGGCATTTCAAAGCGGCCTTTAGCCATTTGAGAGTTGTGCTTCAGGAATGCTTCCTTGCCCCCGACTGCTTTGACATACTTGGCAATGATTTCCTCAGGAGCTGGAAGTGGTTTAGCCTCCTTCTTTGCAGCATCCTTATCCTGGGCTAATGCACTAAATGCCAGGGTCAGGAATGCCACCAGATAAACAACGCGCTTAATCATTCGTCTTTCATAACGTGATTAATCCGCAAAGCAACTGTTAAGTGGCAGTTGCTAATGGTTGGGTGTTTTTAGAGGTGGGTGAAATAAGTTTTATTTTTTCTGCCATTTCGGACTTCCAGTACAAATTGAAATGATCCATGGGTCGATTAGATATTCAGCCGACTAGGGGAAAGATCTGCCCACTAAAGTCACTGAACATCACGAAAAAGAACGAAGAAAGGTAAGTCTTTGGCCCGCGAATCTGCGCGAATTGCCGCGAATCTGGAAATGTAGGCCGGGTTCCCGCACCCGGCGGTGTCTTTCTTGTTTGTCCGGATGGACAAATGAAAATAGCCCGCCAATTTATTGGTGGGTTCAATTCCCTCCAAGTTTGTAAGTCCCAGCAGGAAACGACTGATTTCGCTAGGGGAGAGATCTGCCCACTAAAGGCACTGAACATCACGAAAGAAGAAAAAAGAACGGAAAGATTTTTTGCCCGCCTATATTCGCGAACGTTCGCGAATTAGAAAATGCATCCGAGCTCGCTGTACCCGGTGGTATTTATGAATTTTTAATTCCCGTTCGACCATAGACAGTCCACAATGCTTTGAGACGTTGAAATCATTGAAATGTCCGCGGTAAAGACTTACGATAAGCTCAATCGTTTAGCCCAAATCAGAAACAGCGCCGTTGGAATAAATCAATTGCCCTTTCAATTTTCATACGAATATAACGATGCGAACCAGCGGGTCCGCGCGACTCTGGCGGATGGATCATTCTGGCAATATGGCTATGACTGGCTTGGCCAGGTGACCAGCGGGAAACGCTATTTCAACGATGGCACTCCCGTTCCCGGCCAGCAGTTCGAATATGGTTTCGACGACATTGGCAACCGCAGGACCGCTAAATTTGGCGGGGATAACACAGGAGCTTCCACTGCCTTGCGTTCATCGAGTTACGCCATCAACTTGCTCAATCAAATCACCACCCGGGATATTCCAGGATCATTTGATGTCCTGGGCATTGCTGATAGCTCTTCGACTGTCAGCATCAATTCCTCAAGTTCCGGCATTTATCGCAAGGGCCAGTACTACCAAAAGTCGATCAGTGTTTCGAACGGTTCAGTGCCAGTGTGGCAAAGTGTGGCTGTGACTACCAGTGGAGGGGGCAGCGCGCCTACAGGATATGTTTTCGTTCCCAAAAACCAGGAAACACCCACGTACGACTTGGATGGAAATCTAACGCAGGATGGACGATGGGATTACACCTGGGATAGTGAAAATCGATTGATCAAAATGCAGAGCCGATCGAGTCCTCCCAGCGGTTCGAACCGCAAGCTAGAGTTTGAATATGATTACATGGGTCGGCGCATTCGAAAAAAGGTGACTGATTTGGATACCAGCACATTATTACGAGACATTCGTTTTCTGTATGATGGATGGAATATGATCGCTGAAATGAAAGGAACAGGCACAAGTGATAAAGTGCGCGCTTACCTTTGGGGACTTGATTTGAGTAGCAGCGAGTCGGGCGCAGGTGGGGTAGGTGGCATGATTGGGGAATGGCTTGAGAGTGAAAGCACCTTCCATTTTGCTGGCTATGATGGCAACGGCAATGTTGCAGGATTGGTTGGTGGCGCGACGGGGACAATCAATGCCGCTTACGAATACGGTCCGTTCGGCGAGCCTTTACGCGTCACTTCCAGCCTGGCTAAAACGAATCTGACCATCCGCTTTTCCAGCAAATACACCGATGATGAAAGTGACCTGATTTATTACGGCCACAGATATTACACGCCCAGCATGGGGAGGTGGATAAATAGGGATCCAATTGAGGAACAAGGGGGCCTAACGCTTTATGGTTTTGTCAAAAACAATGCGCCCAATTCATTCGATAGGTTTGGGCTAGGGAAAGTTGAGATCAAAAACGTGCAGAATTGGGATCCGATGACTGGCCCGTACCTAGGATTCTGGGGAAAGAAATTCGATGTGGTCGTAAAGCTGTCGTATCACTGCGGAGGCGACCATTCTAGTGCGACCTTGAGCTGGGAGGAAAAATCAACGGTGCTTCCCTCTGGCCTTCCTCCGGGATCGTTAATACCCGGCGATTGGAACGACCTGTATGCAATAATTCATTCCACGCCTGGTCTAAGCTCACCGGTTTGGGCCAATTGGGATTCGCGCGGTGGCCCTTGGTGTTTTGGCAAAAACACGATTACTCTCACTGACACTCCGGGCATGGCACCCGGAAACTTTCAGTTGCAAAGGATTGATTTTAGAATTACTGCGAGAAATCCTAGCGATTGCAAATGCAAGCGACCCTTTGTTCAAGTCACCGCAGTAGCTGAGTTCGACCAATACAACAATAAACGAACATTTACTACGGGAAGCGGGATATGAGCAACAAATGGCTGATCTTAAACGTATTGTTTATTACAATGTTGTCGTCATGTAAAAGTGCTTCAGGGGGGTTAAAAGGTCAAACCACCACGCCCTTCATGCGAGGTTCCTTTCAAAAAGAAGCGTCTCGCGTTTTGTGCAGAGGCAATTTCGATGATCTTGTTGCGGTAGGTCATGTCTTAGAAAGAAAACACATTCGTTCATGGATTTCAGGGTCAGTTTTGTTCGAGATTTCTGTTCTTGAGTCTGACTTCGATGATGCTCGCGAGGCCATGAGACAAAGCAAAGTTCTCACAACGCATCGCTTTTTATTGCCAGAGGAGTCGCGACATTAGTTCCAGTTTTTTTGTAGAAGCGGCGTTGCCCATCTCATTCGTTTTCTACAGGGGGGTAGTGAAATGGCCACGGTGGTGAGGGTACCCGTGCGCTTGTAAAGGTGCAATAATCCCGCAATTGGATTGCGGACCAGCTAGATATGTTACAGGATTAGATAATCCAACAAAAGACCACAATTTTTTCTTGGCAATAAGTTCTGCTAGCGAGACCATCGACTACTGAGCATGAAAGGGACAGGCACAAGTGATAAAGTGCGGGCTTGCCTTTGGGGACTTGATTTGAGTAACAGCGAGTCTGGAGCAGGTGGGGTGTGTGGAATGATTGGGGAATGGCTTGAGAGTGAAAGCACCTTCCATTTTGCTGGCTATGATGGCAACGGGAATGTTGCAGGATTGGTGGGTGGCGCGACAGGGACTATCAATGCCGCTTACGAATACGGTCCCTTCGGCGAGGCATTACGAGTCACTTCCAGCCTGGCTAAAACCAATCTGACAATCCGCTTTTCCAGCAAATATACTGATGATGAATCTGACTTGGTTTATTACGGCCATAGATATTACACGCCAAACATGGGGAGGTGGCTGAGTAAAGATCCACTGGGTGAATTGGCAGGTATAAACGAATATTCCATGTGCATCAACGACCCATTGAATAGGTTCGATATTCATGGCCTGCTCCCAACAGGCTTGGGTGGGATCATTACATCCTGTTTAAAGGAGCTAATTAAGCAAGGTTTCCTAGAAGGAGTCGGTGGCTGGTTAGACAAGTCTTTTGCTTGCGGTCAGATGGCGACCTTATCTCGCAGCATGCCGGACGTAGACTTGTGCAAAGGGCATGCCGAGAACTACGACTTCGCAGCACGCAAAGACACGTCTTTAGTTCAGTCCCTACTTACTTGTGTTTTCGGAGGTCTTTCTGGCAAAGGTGTATCTGACATTACTGACCCCCTGGAGAAGGAGATTGCAAAGCGAATTTTGGAAACGGGAGGGAAAATTACCGAGGACAATTTTTCCTCAAAGGCTAAGATGCGCATTTATGGGAAATGCGTTAACGGGGAAGCTCAGCTCTTAGTCAATTACGTCACAGAAATTTCAGCGTTCGGAAAAACGATCACAAGGACGGTAGAGGCGGGCGAGGCTTTCGGCTGTCCAAAAGGAGGTCCGTTTCACGTGCAGTGCTGTTGTCCCGGTGACAAAGAGGGCAAAAAGGAACGCATACAATGAAGGCATTGCTTCCGCTGATTTCCATTTTCGGAAGTGCGCTACTTTTTGGATGTGCCTCGCCACCGGGTTGCAGTACTGCCCAAACAAATATTTGCAAATTTCGCGAAACTCACGCCGCCGAATCCTCCAAATATCGGATGCTTAGGGAAGCAAACATAGAGCGTTATATCGATTTGTACCGAATCGAATCCGCAAATCTTCAAACTTTTCTTAGGTCGCTAAAGGAGAAAACCGAACAGCCAGAGATACTCCGTCAGGTTAGATTTGCAGCAACGAATGAAACGACAAGGATTGAACGTCTTCGCACCGATATGCTGGAACTGCTGCGAAGGCGAGCCCCTTCGAAACCGCTGATTGAATTTGAGTATGTGAATGGAGATAATTGGGAATGGGGCTTTATGGTGTTGGAAAACGGAAATATTGTCCACAGGGAAATATGGGGGTACGAGCCTCTTCGTCTCCGACCTTGACCTGGACGCGCCAGCCAAAACACCCGTGCTACACTACCACCGCGCCAGCCAAAACACCCGTGCTACACTACCACCTTGCCTCTAGGCATAGAATAACAACGTTCTGCGGCCAGCTACGTGGCTGATCCCCGGCAAGCGTTTAGATCTTCCCTCCTCACGCTGCAAGCCGTGACGGGGCTTTTTCATTCCAACGAATCATGAATCCAAGAATCAACGGTCATACAGTTTCCTTTAATGAAGCGAAAAAGTGGAAATTTGTGTTTGCCCATTTTTCCTTGGCAATACGTCCGGGCGGCGAGACCATCGACTAACTGAAATGAAAGGGACAGGCACCAGTGACAAAGTTCGCCCTTACCTTTGGGGCCTTGATTTGAGTAATAGCCAGTATGGCGCAAGTGGAGTGGGTGGAATGATTGGGCAAATAAACCGCAAAAGCCCATATATTTTCGCCATTTTTCTTTCGCTGTCGTTTGGATGCGTCAGCAAGGACCCGGCCGGAAATCTCGGAAATGCAAATGTGCCTGTTCTGACGCTTAGTCGTCTAAACCCCCCGTTGCTCCCGCCCGAAGAAGCAAAACCTGTCAAGTTGAGTTTGAAATCATTTCCTGCTGAGTTATCACAGGAAGATGTGTTGTGTATCTCGAAGTTGGTCGGGCGTATTCCTGGATTGCTAGGCTACGAAATATACGGCATCACGCCTTCAAGGAATAAGGACTGGGATTACGACGTGTGGGTTCGATCAATCGTGATTCGAGTCTCGCGTAGTCCCCAATGGCACGTCCGAAAAGTGGAAGGCGTCGTGTATTAAACTATTAAACTACGGGGCTGTTGTGCTCGCGTGTGGTATGGATTTGCCCACTAAACGCACTGAACATCACGAAAGAAGAAGCAGCAAAGTCTTTGCCCGCTAATCTGCGCGAATTGCCGCGAATCTGGAAATGTAGGCCGGGTCCCCGCACCCGGCGGTGTTTCTTAATCTTCCAATTACCGCATGTGCCGTAAGCGACTGACGATGAGGCTGCTGACTGGATTGAGGTCTTGCAGTGTGTCCTACTCTTTTGTCCGAATCATCGATCGGACTAAATTCAAAACCGTACTTAAAAGGGACAAGCTTGTCCTCACCTACTTTTAATTACACCCCTAGTTGTTTACTAAAAATGTCCTCAGGCCAGCGCAAATTGAGGGCGGGAACGAACAGGGAGATTTTGCTGGAGGACAAACCTCAATTCGTTGCGTAGTCGTTCCAAAGGCAGGCCCACCACATTGCTGTAAGATCCGGAAATATCAGCCACTATTTTGTCCCCATTATCCTGAATGGCATAGGCGCCAGCTTTATCGAGCGTATTGACTTTCTCGGTATAACTTTGGACCTCTTCACGCGTGAGCGGTTTGAAGGTCACATGTGTTCTTTCTGCGAAAAGTTTCTGACGGCGCCCACGCAAGTGAAGCAGGCAAACGCCTGTGTAAACCTGGTGGGTCTTGCCCTGAAGTTTCTGGAGCATTTGCCTGGCATGGCGGGTATCCACTGGTTTGCCAAACAGTTCGGTGCCAAGGTAAACTAGGGTATCTGCACCAATGACAAGGGAATCCGGATATGCCAGTGCCACTGCGCGAGCTTTGCGGTAGGCATTTATCTGACACAACTCACTGGCTGTCAGTTGTTCGTTATGAATTTCGGTGGCGTCGCTTTGAACAACCTGAAACGGGACGTCCAATTCGCGGAGTAATGCACATCGACGGGGAGAAGCGGAAGCAAGAATAACAGGAATGGCCATAATCAATTTAAGTTAGCGGCTTGCACGGATTAAGCAGGGGCAAGCCGCGGTTCATCGAGGACTCCGTTCAAGGCGTCCATTTTTTTCTGAAACGCAAAATCTGTCAGCACCGGTGTGCTGCCTTCTAAAGCAATGTCCCTCGCCAGTTCGATCCAACTTTTGCAACCTGCGTACTCAGGAAGATTCGGAAGCGAAATGGGGGTGGATAGAGTGTAAACACGCAAAAGAAGCGCGTGAATGGTGGCGGTGCCGTTCCATTCAAAACGCTCTCGGATGACTGCATCTTCCCATACATGAAACGGCCGCAAACGTTGCGCCACTTCCAGGGAGGATATGGGAGTAGATCGAACAAGCTCCGCCCAATAGGTCAACGTGACTGAATCGGGATTGGAAAGTTTTGCTTTGTTTCGATCGAATCTTTCCCTGGCAGATTCAATCACTTTGTCACGTTGCTGATGAAATTGAGTGGGAAAGAGAAAAAAACGGGAGTGTGAAACTGCAAAACCACCGCGCCCTTCATGAATGCCGCCCTTGCGCAAAATCAGGATTTGTTCACCCGAACCCAAAGCATCAACTACTGAAGACCACTCTTTGAAAGCAGCACGCATCCTGAAGAACAATACGCGTGGACCCGGAATTTTGCAATGAGGGAGCCCGGAGGATGATGCGGGGCTGCCCCTATAGACAAAAAAAGACCCGCCGGAATGGTACTGGCATTCCGGGCGGGTTCCCTCGTAAACAAATTGTATCTATTGTCAGAGGCCCATTGATGGCGGTTCGATCAAAGCACCTGCTCGAATAGGGCTGCCAAAATGGGGAAATCCTTTTTCATCCCAGGTGAAGCGTTGGGCGTGGACGTTGCGATCGTTCCATCCCTTTTTCACCTTCGATTTAACATGATAAACAATCCAATCCTCGCTCTCATCCTGGCTTTGGACAAACGAACAATGCCCAACGCCATAGACGAAATCGGTTTTATGAAAGACAGGTCCAACTTTTTCCCAGTTGGAACGATTCAAAATATCGCCCCCTCTGAAAACGAGCATGCCAAGACAATAATCCACGCTCCAACTGCCGCTTGCGCTATAGATGATGAACAGTTTCCCATTTTTCTTTAAAACCTGGGGTCCTTCGCAAATGGCCATGTCAACCTGCTCCCAGGAACGATCAGGGGTGGTTAAGAGCATGCGATGGCTGGATAAAGTCCAGGGATTGCGCATCGGTGCGATGTAAAGATTTTGTTGGCCGTTGACTTTGCCAGGCCACCCAGACCAGATGAAATAGAGCTGGCCATTTTCCATGGTCAACACAGTGCCATCAATTGCCCAGCCGTCAGTTTGCAATTCACCGCGGCAGATGTATTCGCCCATTGGATCATCGGAAGTGCCTTCGAGCACGAACATGCGATGATTTTCATTCAAGCCGCCATCAGCTGCGTAATAGATGTACCATTTGCCATTGAGGCGGTGGAGTTCAGGAGCCCATACTGCGTTGCAATTTGGACCTGTCTTGGGAGCTGACCAAACTTTGCGGCCTTCAGCCATGCCCAAGGTGGTAAAGCAGGAAGCCGAGCGGATATAGATGCTGTCCTGGTTGCGGCTCTCGCAATAAAAGTAAGTGCCATTATGCTCAATAACCCACGGATCAGCTGAGGGAGAGGGGATTATTGGATTGGCGAATGTCGGACGGCCATTGCGGAAGGGCAAGCGTGCTGTGGAACGGCTTAATAAGGTGGTATCAACACGGGGGGAGAGGTCCGGTTGAAAGCCGTTGCTGCTCTCTGAGGGTAGAGCAGCTGGTTCAGATGTCTTTTTGCGCAAACTTTTGTTCACGCGAAGCGGGGTAGCTTAACGCATGCCAGAGTTGCGCTTCTTGTTAACAGGCTTTCGACTGGAAGGCCGATTTACAAAGTCCAGGATCATTTCTGCTGGTTTATCCGGCACCACTACCGAGTACAACAAGTAGTTCGGCACAAACTCGCCGGGTGGAATTTTTTTTCCATTTAGTAGTACGTTATAAGGCACTGGCGTCTCTCGCACAATGATCCTCCAGGATTTGATGGAGCTTTGAAAAGAGCCCTGTTTTGGGCCGAATTTGAGCTGAAATCCTTTCGGAGTCATGTTTAAAGTGATCCCGCGTTCGCAACTTTCACCTTCCAGAAAAGAGAGAGTTTCTCCGTCGTCATCATACCAGTGGAAGTGGCCAAAGGCCCCCGGCCAGATCTGAAGATTGACGATTTCACGCGGCGCCTCACTGGTATGCTGCTGCAATGGGGACATCGGAATAATCGCTCCAGCCCGAATAAAAAGCGGAATGCTATCCAAGGCCGCTTGAGCAAGGACATGTTGTCGTCCCGAATATAATTGGCCTGTCTCAAAATTAGACCACTGACCAGCTGGAAGATAAACACTTCGGGCCAACGCGCCCTGACGAAGGATAGGGGCCACCAAAAGATCAGGTCCAAGCAGGAATTGGTCATCGATGGAAACGGCCACAGGGTCATTTTGATAATGCCAGGCCAACGGACGGATAATCGGAGCTCCTGACCGCGTTGTTTCAACAAATAGCGAGTAAATGTACGGAAGCAACATGTAACGGAGCTCTATGTACTTGCGACATATTTCCTCGATCTCTGGACCAAAGGCCCAAGGCTCCTGGTTCCGGGTTGCAATGTTGGTATGGTTACGGAAGAACGGAGTAAATGCCGCCATTTGCATCCACCTGGCCAGCAATTCACCCGTGGTAGGATCGATGAAACCACCAGCGTCCGACCCGCAAAAAGCAACCCCGCTCATACTGAGGCTGAGCAGCATTTGCAACGATTCGGCTAAATGCTCCCATGCTGAAGAGTTGTCCCCTGTCCATAACATCGCATACCGTTGGATCCCAGCATAACCAGCGCGTGAAATGACGAAGGGCCGTCGGCCTTTGCCATGGGTAAGGAAGCCATCCCGGGAAGCCCTGGCCATTTCCATGCCGTAAACGTTATGAACATCTCTATGCTGAAATGGGCCGAAATCAGTTTGGTGCAAACAATCCAAGGGGAGGGTTTTAGTCGGCAAAGCAAAATTCGCCGGTTCATTCATGTCGTTCCAGACGCCTGAGACGCCCAGATCGAGCAGGGCTTTTTGCTCCTCCGCCCACCATGCTCGCACCGAGGCACGGGTGAAGTCTGGGAATTTGGCTGCTCCTGGCCATACTTTGCCGACATAATCTTTGCCGCTTTTGGGTGCTTTGATAAAGGCTTTGATCCTCTCACCGCGCTGATGGACTTTGAATTTTTTGTCGTTCTTTACCCCTGGATCAACAATGTTGACCACTCGAAAGCCTTCTTCGCGAAGACTTGCAATCATTTGCGCTGGCTTGGGGAAAGTTTTGCCGAAGGTAAACACTCGATAACCATCCATGTGGTCAATATCAAGATGAATGACGTCGCAAGGAATCATGCGCTCTCGAAATTCGCGAGCGATTTCCTCTACTCGTTCCCGAGTCATGTAGGAATAGCGACTTTGGTGGTAGCCCAGAGCCCAGCGCGGTGGCATGGGCGTACGCCCAGTTAACTGGGTAAAACGATCCATGATTTCGCGCAGACTTGGACCGAGGAAAAGATAAAGGTCTAATTCCTCCGCATCGACCTCGACATTGCACCCATCCAAATCGGTTTGTCCCATATCCCAGGTTTGTTTGGCAGGGTTATCGACGAAAATTGCAGAGGCTCGCCCTTCATTCAGAAAAATTAGAAATGGAATGGAAACATAGAGCTGCTTCATTCCAGGGTAGATCGCTTTGGCATGACCCAGGACATCAACATTCCAAAGGTTTCTAACCAATCCACGCTTGTTCCAAGTGCCGGTCGTTTCACCCAACCCGAAAAGCTTTTCATTTAGAGCTAGTTCCAATTGCAAATTGGCTTTCTGTCTGGCCAGCCCCATCCCCTTTTCTTTGCAATGAATAATCTTAAGCTCTTTTGGATCGTTCAACTTCCACAATCCATTGCTCAAGGGAAAATTGAGCATGCCTGCTTCTGTAGCGAGCGTGACTTTCTCCTCTGAGCAGTCGATTTGAACAGGTATGAGCGGCCATTCGGTTTTGACCACCGCCCAGGAATTCTTTTCCAACGCTTTGGGTTGCAAATGGATGCGAAAGAGATCTTCTGAAAGGACGCTCAAGGTAACCTGACAATTCTTGCCGGCTAGAAGAACTGATTGGTTGGTTATTTCTTGAACGCTAAATGGACCCAAAGACCGGAATGTTGGCTGTTTCTTCACGCGATGTTTTCCCTGGATGCTTTCTTAAAACCGCACATGCGCTGCAAATAAACCATTTCCCCGAGAAGCAAGCAAGTGATGCACGCAGGTAAATGGGTGGGATCGGATTTGGCTTTCCGAAAAAACTTTTGGAAAAAAACAGGAATAAGCATTAAAAATGCTACCTTGAACCTAATGACCTCGTTTCGGGCAACCAAACTCGTTTCTGGCTGTAAGCTGGCGTTTTTTTGCTGCCTATATGCGTCATTTCTCCACTTTTTGCCCGCTGGCCTGGCGCAAAACAGCCAAAAAACGATTCATCTCCGTAACGAAAGAATTACCACTGAACCAGCAGCACCGAAGAAAGGTATTCAAGCACAGTCTATTTCAGCTCCATTAAATGGGCTGTTTATCGTTCAATTTGATGGAAGCTTTCAACAAGGATGGGCTCAGGAATTGGCGACCTTAAATGTGAAATTGATCCGATTTGTGCCTGAGGATGCTTTTATTGCCCGATTCACCAGCGTTTCCTTGCAAAAGGTCAAGGCTTTGCCATTCGTACGCTGGGTTGGTCCGTACAAAGCGGCTTATAAACTTGATGGAGCACTTTCCCGCATCTTGCCGATGAATCAGGAAGTTTCAGTGAGGATTTTGTTGTCCCCGGAAGCGACCAGGGAGGAAGCACTTTTGGCTAAACGAAATTTCCGGGGTGGCATTCACGAACGGAGTTTTTCTTTCGGAACCATTTTGCAGGGAAGTGTTCCGCCAAACACGCTTGGGACACTCGCGGAATCGAGTGGAGTTCTTTGGATAGAACCTGCCACCAAGATGAAATTGCAGGATGAAATCGCGACCAAAACGGTGGTGGGAAATGACGGGCAAGCTGGGACTTTTGCCGCGCTGCATCAGCAAGGAATTGATGGCCGAGGAGTGACAGTAGCCGTGGCTGACAGCGGCTTGGACAATGGGACTGTGAATGTAGATCATCCTGATCTCGCAGGGAGAGTTGATGCCACCTTGTTTTATGGAGAATTGCTCGACGCAAGCGATGAGCATGGGCATGGGACCCATGTCGCTGGGATAGTAGCTGGCAATGGCGGGGAAAGGACCGGGGAAACGGATGAGGATGGTTTTCTTTATGGCTTGGGAGTGGCACCCGGAGCGCACATCGTGGGACAAAGGATTTTTGACGGAGATGGAAATTATACTTTGAATGATGATTTCAATCTCCTTACGCGGGATGCGTTAAAGGCTGGCGCAGTCATAGGTTCCAATAGCTGGGGGGATGATACGCAAGGACAATATAATTTGAATGCCGCACAATTCGACGCCTTGGTGCGTGACGCGGATAATGTCACTCCGGGAGATCAACCGTACATTTTGGAATTTTCAGCGGGCAATGCGGGGCCAGGATCTTTAACCATTGGGAGCCCCGCTGTGGCCAAGAATGTGATCGCAACTGGAGCCTCCCAAAATGATCGATTTGGTTTGTTCATCTATGAAGATGGCCATGATGCCATGGCCGATTTTTCGAGCCGGGGCCCTTGCATTGACGGGCGGATAAAGCCAGACGTGGTTGCTCCGGGGACATGGATTTCCTCCTTACAATCAAGCGCAGCAACTGATGAAAATGCCTGGTTGCCCATTTCAAATTATTATCAATATGAGGGGGGAACCAGCCAGGCTGGGCCTCATGCTTCCGGTGCAGCGGCGTTGTTTGTTCAGTATTACCGGCAAACTCATGGTGGTCAGACGCCATCTCCCGCCATGGTCAAGGCTGCTTTGATCAACAGTGCCGTGGACATGGATGACACCGTGGAAACTGGGCCGGTGCCAAATAACGATGAGGGTTGGGGTAGAATCGATTTGACCCAGATCATCAATTCAAACGTCAAACACGTTTTCGTGGATCAAACAGTTTTGCTCGCGACTGGGAAAACCAATGAACAACGGATCATCGTTGGGAGCGATCGAGTGCCATTAAAAGTGACGCTCGCTTACACGGATGTGCCAGGGGTGCCTTTTGTCATTCCTGAATTGGTAAATGATTTGGATTTGCAAGTCATCGATCCGGATGGTCATGTTTACAAGGGCAATGAGTTCCTGGAGGGCGAGTCGATCCGAGACGCCGCGGCAGCCGATCGAGTGAATAATGTCGAAGGAGTGCTCATTTCCAATCCCACTCCAGGCGAATATATCGTGCGTGTGATCGCTCATGCGGTATCACAGGATTCAAGAAAAGATACGCCTGTTGTTGATCAGGATTTTGCTTTGGTAATTTCAGCCGAAATACCAAATCCGGGCCAGGGAGTGCTCTTGATGGATCGGGCCAAATACACTGTGCCTGGAGTGATCTCTTTGACGCTGATTGATTTTGATCTGGCGGGCCAACAAACGGCGAATGTTGTGATTCGCAGCAGCACTGAAACTGCTGGTGAAGTGGTAACATTAAAAGCCAGCCCAACAGTTGCAGGCATTTTTCGGGGCACAATAACCACAGCCGCAGGGGTAGCGGTGGCTGATGGCAAGTTGCAGATAAAACATCAGGATGAAATCACGGCGGTGTATGCGGACGCATTGCCCAAAGGAGACCGGACTGCGGTCGCGAGCGCGGATTTGCAAGGGCCGGTCATCAGCAACGTTTCGGTCAATAATCGATTTGGTCAGGCCGTGATCCTCTGGAACACGGATGAGCCTGCTACTTCGTTTGTTCGATATGGCACTGGAGGGAACTTCAATCTGAGTTCGACGAATTCTGACCTGGTCGAGCAACACGAACTAGGATTGACCAATCTTGTTGCCGACAGTGATTATCGATTTTATGTGGTTTCTGCTGATGAAGCAGGCAACCTGACCACGAATAATAACAATGGAGCATATTTTGAGTTTAAAGCGCCTTCGCCAGCTTCGGTGTTGTTGGTCGGCGCTGATGATCCGCTCCTTGAAATCCCGCTCTCTTTCTACAGCGATGCCCTGGCAGAAACGGGCGTGACATTTGATGTTTGGAATATCGATGAAAATGGATCGCCAACTCTGGCTGATATCAAACCATACCGGACTGTTTTCTGGCGCATCCTGGAATTCGATTTCGTTGGGTTAACTGCTGATGAGCAAACGACCATTCGGAATTATTTGAAGGGTGGAGGGGCGTTGATGATTGCGTCCATGGAGTTGCTTAGCCGAATGGATAGCAGCCCAAGTTTTCGTTCGGAAGTTTTGCAAGTTCAGGATTTCACAGTTGATGCCACTGTCCCGGGCATCACTGGCATTGAGTTCGATTCAATATCCAATGGCATGGACATGGCCCTGGATTATTCCGCTTTCGTAGCTTTGGAACCGTTAGGGCAGACTGATTTTTCCGACACTTTTACTCCGAGCACAAACGCGATCCCAATTTTTCTTGATTATGACACAGGCAAGCCGTGCGGACTGAAATACCCGCGTGTTGGCAAAACAGGGGATGGCAGATTGGTCTTTCTATCCTTCCCCTTGGAAGCTGTGCCGACCGATGGTGAAAATCCAAATAATCGAGCTACTCTGCTTCGCAATTGTCTTAATTTCCTTGCTCCAGGGGAAAGAGGTTTTGGCTCAATCACAATGGATCAGGGCAGTTACAAAATACCAGCTGTGGTAAATATTGAGGTAGCCGATTCTGATTTAATTGGGCAAAGGCAAATAACAGTTCAAGTTACCAGCACGACCAATCCTTCCGGAATCACACTTCCGTTGTATGAAGTCGGGCAACGGGGGTTGTTTCAGGGATCAGCCGCTGTTGTGCGAACACCAGCTGCTGCTAATCAATTAAAAGTAAGCGCTGGGGATAAAATCCGCGCCATTTATGTAGATGGTCCTGCCCGAGTTGTGGTGGAAGCTTCAGCATTGATTGACACTGTCCCTCCCAAAATCAGTGACGTGGAATCACAAGCCGAATATGCCGAAGCGGTGGTGGTCTGGCAAACGGATGAAGACGCAGATGCCCTGGTCCAATTTGGTGAATCGACATTCTTGGGGCGCACTGCTTATAGCTCCGAATTCTCAATCGATCATGAATTGCGATTGGAAGGTTTGAACGTCGATCAACTTTATTACTACCAGGTTGTCAGCCGTGATGCCGCAGGTAATACGGTCGTTGATGATAATCATGGGCAGTTCTACACTTTTCACACTCTCTTGCCGCTAACATTGCCCTGGGTTGATCACCTCGAAGGCGCAGTAACCAATTGGGTCACTCAAGAAGGTCAGGTCGATGGTGAAACTGGAGTTGCGATTGGTGAAACAATCTGGGAACTGGGCACTCCGCAGAACGGTTTGGAAAACGCAGCCCATTCAGGCACGAACGCATGGTGCAGCAATATCGAAGGCAGGGCCATTGGCGCTTCGGACACTTCCTTGATCAGTCCGGCGATTAATCTGACGGGAGGCAACGTTGTCACACTCAGTTTTTGGCAAAGCTATGATTTTAGTGAGTTATCCGAGAATGACATCTATGAATATGGCGAAGTTTATATCAGCACAAACAGCGGCAGGAATTGGAATTTATTGGCCCAATATGGGGATCTGACTGGTGGCTGGGAAGAAGCCACAATCGATCTGTCAGCATACATCGGAAATGTTGTCCGGCTCGGTTGGTACTATGGAATGTTCACGCTTGAGGAAATGCCCAGACCCGGCTGGATTATTGATGATATTTCCATCACCTATTCCAACGCCACGCGTGGGACGATCACAATTACAAACAATCTTGCCAAGAGCAGCTACGCGATTACTGGCCCGCTCGCGATTTCTGGCCATGGCTGGTCGAAGGTCGTCACAAACGCCGCAGCAGGGGATTACACAATCAAATATGATCCTGTGCCATACTACACAACCCCGGCCGACCAAACGAAAACGTTAACCACTGGAGGAACAATTCAGTTCAGTGGGATGTATTCTTTTCCCGATGTAAATAACAACGGAATTTCGGATTTGTGGGAGCAGGAATTCTTCAATGCAGTTGATCCGAATCCCAATCCTCGAGCAGATCACGATGGGGATGGAGCATCAGATGCTGTCGAATTTGTTTCCGGCACAGATCCTAACAAGCCTGATTCGAACTTCATGGAATTGCTTCCTGAATTTCTTTCCAATGGGAGGGTTAAAATCTCCTGGAAATCCGTGGCAGGAAATGCTTATCGAATCATTGGCAGCACAGATCTGAGGAGCTGGATCGCGTACTCAGAATGGATTTCTGCAACCGACTTGCAAAGCTCGGTCATCATTCCTGGATTGAGTGGGAGCGCTCAATATTTCTTCAAAGTGGAAGTCCGCCCGTAACGTAGCGTTTGGCATTTTATTTCGGTTCCAGAAGAGGTTTCACTTTGTTGAAACGGCCAGTTACATTGGCTTGAATCAATATGAAAGGAATTATTTTGGCTGGCGGCGCAGGTTCTCGTTTGTACCCGCTGACTCTGGTGGCGAGCAAACAACTTCAACCTGTTTACGATAAGCCAATGGTCTATTATCCATTGACCACGCTAGTGGAGAATGGGATTCGCGAAATTTGCCTCATTTCAACTCCGCAGGATTTGCCTCGTTTTCGCCAGCTCTTCGGCGATGGAAAAAAATGGGGAATATCCATTGAATTTCGAGAGCAGGCCAAACCGCAAGGAATCGCCCAAGCGTTTGTGATTGCTTCCGATTTCATCGGGCGTGATTCTGTCACACTCATACTGGGGGATAATATTTTCTATGGAGGTGACACTTTTCAAAAAGCTTTTCACGACTTCAAAACAGGCGCGACCATCTTTGGCTACCAGGTTGGTGATCCCTCCCGGTACGGCGTGGTGGAATTTAATTCAAGTGGCCAGGCCGTTTCGATTGAGGAAAAACCACAAAAACCGCGGAGCGATTTCGCGGTCCCCGGTTTGTATATCTACGATAACAATGTCGTGCAAATTGCACGCAACCTGCAACTTTCGGCCAGGGGGGAGTTGGAAATCACCGACGTCAACCGTGAATATCTTAGGAGGGCAGAGTTACGCGTCTACAGGTTAAGCCGCGGATTTGCCTGGCTTGATGCAGGGACAAGCAGCAGCTTGCATGAAGCTTCTGCTTACGTGCAAACGATTGAAAAAAGGCAGGGGATTAAAATTGGCTGCCCCGAAGAAGCCGCTTTTAGAAATGGTTTTTTGTCGGTGAAAAGTTTGGAAGAATTAATCGCAACCATGCCGAATTGCGAATACCGCGAATACGTTGCCGAAGTCGTCAAAGAAGCCAGACGGAATGGGGTTGCTCCCAGCTAATGAACGCGCTGCAATTGAAAAGTTCCGTGATCGTACTTGCAATGGTACGAGCAGACGAAACGAAAATTTTCAATCTTCCCGTCATACTTGTAAATTCCTCCGGCCAACCGGCCTAGGTTTGACTCGCCGTGAAAGAGCGCTCCTCCGCCGGAGTCCTGCACCATCACTTTGACTTCAGAACAAAAGCTCAGATGTTTCCAGTAGGTCGCGCGGAAACAGAATACATATTGGCAAGGTGCAAACCGCGAGAACACTCCGCGAAGTTTGCCGCGATGTTGATTTTGATTGCTGACCCATTCGCCTTCCCAGCATCCTTGAATGGGGTCGCTTGAACTGGGCTGTGCCATCAACCGTTCCCAGTCGCGCTCGAAATGTGATGAAGTGGTTGTGAAGGCTGCGAGCAGATGTGAAAGTCCTCGAAAGATCGTGTTGGAATTTTGAACTTCCGTACTTCTCATAAATTTCGTCCTAAAAAATTTACGTCACAATTTTCAGTTTTCAACCCTGCTCTTCATCTCAGGGTGCTGACAAGGTGTGGTACTTATTCGGTGCAGGATGCTCGACAATTTGTTTTTTGCCATTGGGCCATTGAACAATCGCGCGGAGCACATTGGTATTGTTGCCAAGTCCGAAATGTGCCGCACTGGCATGTTGAGTTCTGTATGAATCACCAGTAACAATGGCCCGGGCTTGCCTGCCGGAACTAGTTTCGATTGTTATTTGTGTTCCAGGCAAGGGAGAACCATGAGGAGTGGGTTGCAAATGGAAACCGATCCAGGCCCCAACGGATTCCTCCAAATTTGGAAAGAGGTGAAGCAATTGTTTTTGTTGCGGGTAGGCAGATGTGCTGATGACTAGTAAATCAAGTTTGCCGTCTCCATCCAAATCATCGGCTGCCACATTTCTGCAATCCTCTTCCAGGCTCGTTCCCTTCAGCCATGCTGCTTCCTGAAACGAATTTTGTGACTGAAGAAAAAGGCAGTTTTTTTGGAAACCAGCATACGACCCGCCAGCCGAATAATAAACGGAGATGATTTTCATGAAGTACTCATTCCAAAGAGGTGAGTCGATACTCGAACTGGCAGTTGTATCATGGCGCCAAAATTGAGAGTCGTAATTCAGCACCGATTTTTGGCTGAGATGACCATTGGCCACATAAAGGTCCAGTTGCGCATTGTTATCAAAATCTCCAGCAGCCGCTCCCCATGACCAATCTGAGCTGGCCAATTGGGAGGAGAGAGAAGTCATGCTGTAACCATTGGTTCGATTCAGGTAGAGCCGGTTACCGTAAACCATGGGCAGATACTGTTTGGCACCCAGGAACGGGGATTGAATTCCTGAAGGTAAATTATGCCTGGCCATTCTCGAAGCAACCAACGAATTCATTCCTATCATCAGGATGTCATTTTTCCCGTCACCATCAAAATCGCTGAACAAATGCGACATCCCAAACCCTTTTGCGGCATTGTTGAAAACATTTGTCTCCGGATGGAAATGTCCTTTCTTGTCATTCAGAAAAACATCCATTCCTGCGAAGTCACTTGTTATTACCAGGTCGATGGTTCCGTCCTGATTCACATCAAAAAACGAAGTGGCGTACGCACGACGTTTGAGATCGCCCAGGCCACATTGCACCGTCGCATCAGAAAACCTGCCAGCGCCATCATTCTTTAAAAGATAGGAGGGGGGGAAAGCCATCATTTGCATTTTGAAAAGGAAAGGGCATTTGCCCTTTTTGATAAGGCACCTTGTACTGCACGAGAAACAAATCCAAATCACCGTCGCCATCGATATCACCTGCTGTCATGGCTTGGGCATTGGCAAGTTCCATTTGTTTCCAGGCACTCATTGTTTTTGATTCAATGGTGAAATAGCCACCGGGTTTTCCTTTGAAGAAGGTCACGCCGGTTGTATCTGCATACGCGAGATCAAACAAACCATCGCCATCAAAATCGGCACAGACGGCTGTTGCAGGTGGATGTTCAAGCCCTTCGATCAATATCCTTTTGTTGAATCGTCCTTTGCCCAGATTCTTGAGCAGCAAATTCTCGCGAGGCAGGAGAATTTCTGAGAGGCCATCCTTATCGAGATCCTGAAGCAACAAAATCGGTTCGATAGAAGAGTCAGGTTCGATACTTTGCAAATGTTCAGCAATAATGTGCGCGAAGCGAGGATCGCCTTTCTGAAATTGGAACCTTAGATTTTTGCCATTGATCTTGTCAGGAAAAAATTCGCTTCTTCCGTTTTCCATCACTGATTTCCATTCAATTTGAATATCACCGCCAACAATCCAGCGCTCTTGAGTGGGGCCTTCCAAATGGAGCTTTATTCTCATCCATGTTTTGGGAGTTGAACCTTGAGAAAACTCGTAATCAGCCAGCCGCCATTCCGATTGTTTCAATTCATACCCCGCCTTTTTAAGCTTCGTGAGCAATTCAATCCATTGATCGTACGAATACGAAACCGCTTTTGCTGGCTGATCAACCAAAGGACTTGGCAGCGTAATCTCGTTAAAGCGAAATTCTGAAAGCAGAGCAAGCCAATCATTGTTTGAACGCAGTTTGTCCCAAAGTTCAATAAACGGTCGCTCCAATCTCTCTGCTTGAATTTCCTGCTTATAAACCGTTGCTTCCCTGCTTCGTCGTAATTCCAATAGTTTTACTGCCGACGCGGATTCTTCAGCGGCCCTCAAAGAAAACAGATTCGCGAAAAAAATGAGGAGCAAAGCGCACGTAACTGAATGCCAGAGAGTGAGCTTGTTGTCTTTTAGAACTGAATTAATGGCGCAAGACAAATTCTTTGGAATTTAAGAGGCCCCAACAAATGTCCTGCAAACCTGTCTTTGGATCCGCGGCACTGGCGGTGAGTAATTTCTCGCATTGAGTCAATTCAGCGGATGAAGGTTCGCGGCTTAATGCTCTCCAAAACAATTCTCGGATTCGATCCTGATTGCTTATTTTTCGACTGGTTAAGTCCTTGATCACTGAACCCGAATTGATCATTTCATTTATGGTATGACCATTAATCAGCTGAAAGACTTGTGACATGGTCGGTTCGCATGACCGCTCGCATTCGGAAGTGAGCAAGCGCGCGGGTTTTCCAAATACTTCCAAAACCTGGTCGAGTTCTGTTTTCGATTGGTCACGCTTTCTTTCGCTGAGAGCTCCTGGTAATTGCGATGCGTGAGTGCCTTCTGGATATCCAGTAAATTGCAAAGGCATGCCGGTTACCTGGCTTTGACTATCGAGCAGTTGTTCAGCGGTCAATCTTCTGGGAATTGTGTGGGAATAATTCGTCTCGTCCTCTTTGTTGGATGAATTGCTGTCCGAGCCTAACTGATAAACAGCTGAAGTCATGATCAAACGAATCAAATAACGAGGTCATATCCATGAGCGATAAAGTCCTTCGTCATGGCTTCGAGCAATTCAGGATGGGAAGCTGGATTCGTCGCCCGAAAATCATCCACAGGATCGACAATGCCTCGGCCCATTAAATGAAACCAGATCCGATTCACTTGCACCTGGGCAAAACGTTGGTTGTTGGTGCTCACCAGCCAATTGCTTAAGGCTTTCAGCTCATCGACGCTCTCGTTTCCGGTAAAGACTTGGTCCATGCCGAGGAATCTTGCCCTGGCCGTTTTGCCAGTGCGGGGATTCTTAATTTCGGATTTGCCGCCCAGGTAGATGATTTGCTCACCTTTAAACTCGTGACCATCATTGCTGTCGCGTCTGCGGTTTTCGATCACCTTGTATTGCACTCTGGAAAAAACGCTCGCCCAATCGTAATAATCATTTTGTGTCCATTGATCGAAGGGATGGTTATGGCATTGAGCGCATTGCAAGCGGGTTCCCAGGAAGACTTGCGCAGCGGCTTCCGCTCTAGAGATGGGGTCGCGATTTGCCCGGTAATAATTTGCCGCTGGATTTTCGTAGGTGCTGCCCCGCGCAGAAATAAGTTCACGCGCAAAAACATCGAGTGGTTTATTTTCTGCGATGCTTTGTCGGACCCAACCGTGGAAACGTTCGACCCCTTTACGATCGAGCAATCGCTCTTCATTGCGGAGCAAATCTGACCACTTCAGGGCCCAAAAGTCTGCGAATTCAGATCTCGCCAATAAATCATTGATCAGAAGCGCCCGCTTTTTATTGGCCCCTTTTGCTTTAACGAACATCTGGGCTGCTTGAGGCGGCGGCAAACTCCCCAACAAATCCAAATATGCACGCCGGATGAAAACGCCATCGGATGCCACTTCGGAAGGGTTAATTTTTAGTGCCTTAAGTTTAGAGAATATGAACCGGTCAATGTAAGTATTTTCAACCGGCTTGTTCCATTTAAAATCGGGTCGGGGAGGAACAAATGCCAGTCTTACCGGCGCTTGCTTTTCGAGAAACCTGACCAGGATGGTGGTTTCGCCAAAACCATTCTTTTCAGCCAGGCCGGAAGGAGAAATTTTTGCGAGCCCATTGGCTGACTCATAAACAGCCCAGCGTGTTACATCCTTTTTGACACCATCAGAAAAAGTAGCTGTCACCTGGATTTGGGCTGAGGTCGCGGGATCAAATAAATAGAGCGTTGAAGGAGTGGCCTCAAGATGGGTCAATTGCACCGCTGTATCGGTGTCGTTCTTCAATCCTTCTTTTATCCATTGAACCAAAAGTTTGAATTCCTCGGAGTCCTTGCGAAAACGTTGCCCGCCCTCATGGGCAATTTGCGCGGTCGCTTTGAGCAAAATAAGACTTTGACCTGGGTCGAAGGCATCCGTTCGACGGCCAAATTGGTCATGAGTGAGCGCATGATAATCGGAATTTGGAGATTCGCCTCGAAGAGAAAGTTTGAAGCCAGCTTTGCCATTGGCGTTGCCATGACAAGCCCCGGCATTACATCCGCTCTTGGAAATGACTGGCATCACATCATTCCGAAAGGAAACCTCAGCCCGAAGCGTCAATCCGATCGCAGACCAAAGGAGAAATGAGAGCATCGCCTTGGCCAAGGCAGAATTATGGCAGAAGTATGTTCCTACGGCTTGCAACATCTAAGAATAGCCTAAGGAGCAAGAGCAAATCAACTTCCCAAACCGCAATTCCGCGCGAGATACGGCTTAGGCAAAGGCCATGTGGAACCGCAAGTGCAATATCGGCCCGCTGTTCGTTACCGAATAAAAGGCAATTAAATCAGCGAGCTGTTTGCGCCTCGATGATGCTTCGCGCCAAGTGCTGCAAAATTGCCCGGTTGTTGGCATGATTAACCGTGAAGATGACAAGGATCATCTCAGTTCCGTTGGGTAACTGCATGTAGGCCGCATCGTGACGAGTTGTGGATGTCCAACCTGCTTTTGACCAAATTTTCGTCCCGGTTGGGGCAATGCCAGCAATAAATCCATGCGATTGATCATCAGGATCCACACTTTTTCGTGTGGGATCCCGACGCAGCAATTCAAGCATTTCATCGCTGCGGCTTGGGCTGACCGCCTTTTTTAAGGCGATCTGAGTTAGCAAGTGACCGGTGGAATCCGTTGTGAGAGCGTTGCGATTCGTGAACTTTTCTCCGACAAAAATTCGATCCCTGCCGTAAGGTCCTTCACACCATGGTTTTTGGTTTATGTTCAATCCTGAATATCCTTTGCCGACGAAGTAACGATTGACCGCATTCCGTTTAGTGGCCCATTCCTCCATTTCTTTTTCCGGCAGTTCAGGGCCACTCGTGGTTCCAGTGAGGATATCAACAACATAGTGAGTGGCTTCGTTGTAGGATTCGACTATCATATCCTGCATGGCGCGGCGCAATTCAGGGGTGTCTTTCGCTTTGCCCTCATTCATCCATTGGTGAATTGCCTCGAGATAGAAGAGTTTTACCACGCTGGCTGGATAAATTGGAACATCCCCACGATAACTTCCAACCTCTTTAATCTTGCCCTGGTCCAAAAGAATCAAAGTGGCTGCCATTTCATTAGGCAGCACCTTTTCTTTTGAAAATTTTTCAACCGTCGCAGCAACTTCTTTTTTTAAAAGTGTTTCGAGCTTTTCTGATTTTTGAGCAAACAATTGAGCGTGAGAAGAGATAATGGAACCTGCTAAGAGGAACAATAAAAGGAATTGCCCAAAAGGGTGGAGTCGAACTGTGATTTGCTTATTTTGCATTTGGCAAAGGCTTGATCGTCTCGACTAATCGTTGGATGACTTTCTCAACGGACATTCCTTGAGCTTCTGCGCGGTAATTGAGCAGAATGCGATGCCTTAAAACCGGTTTGGCAGCAATGGTAACATCTTCGAAAGTTGCATGCGCACGGCCATCCAATAGAGCCCGGGCTTTGGCGGCCAACACCATAAATTGACCTGCACGAAGTCCCGCGCCCCAATTCACAAGCTCATTGATAAAGTCGGGTGTGCCAGTTTGTTGGGGTCTTGACGCAGCCGCCAAACGCACTGCGTATCGGACAACGTCTTCAGCGATGGGAACCTGACGGACAATTTCATGAAAACTGAGCACATCTGCGCCCGTAAAAAGAGCTGCAATTTCACCGGTTTGTTTGGTCGTTGTTTGCTGTACAACAGCGACTTCCTGATCTTCAGGCAGGTAATCAATCACCACGTTGAACATGAAACGATCAAGTTGCGCTTCGGGCAGGGGATAAGTCCCCTCCATTTCAATAGGGTTCTGAGTCGCGAGCACAAAAAATGGTTCGGGCAACGGGTAGCGAACTCCCGCCGCAGTAACTTGATGCTCTTGCATTGCTTCAAGTCAAGCAAGGCAGCCTGTGTTTTGGGGGGAGTTCGATTGATTTCGTCCGCGAGGACGATGTTGGCGAAAATCGGTCCTTTGATGAAATTTAATTTTCGTCCCTGGTCCGTTTCAGTCAAAATTTCTGTGCCCGTGATATCCACCGGCATTAAATCGGGTGTGAATTGAATGCGATGGAAATCGAGATGGAAAATCCGAGCAATCGATTTAACCAAAAGAGTCTTGGCCAAACCAGGCGCGCCGGTGATTAAACAGTGGCCTCCGGAGAATAACGCGATCAGGATTTGTTCTACCACATGTTCCTGGCCAACAATAACTTTGGCCAACTCCCTTTTTACCTGGGATCTGGCAGCGATCAGTTGTTCGACCAGATGTTGCTCTTTTAAATGCGGATCTGTTTCCATGGTTGGGTGAACAATTGCGCCGAACGTCTCTGATGGCAAACTTTTTGTCTTGTTTCTCTCTCTTAAAAGGCGGTTAAACCGCTCAGATTCCCACTTCATCTTTTCTGGCTTGCGGAAGACCCTATGTTATTATGGTCATTTCAGTGCGAGAGATATTTTCATTTCATGAAGCGGGATTATTGCCCAGCCCGGGCGATAATGTTGCTATCGCCATAAAGACTCTCAAAGCTGGAAGCCAAATACAAACAGAGAACGGGCTGTTTGAGATTCCTTTTTCAATTTTGGAAGGTCATCGGTTTGCTGTGGAAACGATTGATGCTGGCCAAAATCTTCTCTCATGGGGATTGCCATTCGGTATTGCGTTGGGGGAAATCAGCCCCGGTGAATACATTTGCAATGAGAAGATTTTAAAAGTCCTGCGACAAAGGAACATTCCATTTGCGATCCCGGAGCAACCGAATTTTAAAGATCATCGCTTTTCCTTTAAGCTTGAACTTGAAAACCTGCAGCCGTGCGAACAGGTCCCTTTGAAATCCGATTGCATTAAAACCTTCCAAGGCTTTCTACGGGGAAACCACCGCAGTGCAGGAACTCGCAATTACCTCGTCGTCGTCGGAGCAACATCAAAATCATCGGGTTTTGTCCGTGAGCTGGCTGCGAGATTCAATGGAATTAAAAACAAATTTCCAAATGTGGATGGTGTTGTTCCTGTCGCGCACACGGAATGCGGGGGTACTGGCAAACCGAACAATTTCGAGCTCACGTTGCGAACGCTGGCTGGATTCCTGGTCAATCCGAATGTAGGAGGTTTCATTTGTATTGATCAACCAGGTGACATTCTGACCAACCAGCACTTGCAAGGTCACCTGAAGGCTAATGGGTATCCTTACGAGGAAATGATCCATCGATTTGTCACTCAGCAGAATTCCTTTTCGTCAGATTTGGAAAGCATGACCGCTCTGGTGGAAGAATTGCTTCCTTTGGTAAATGAAAGTTCAAGGAGTGAAGTTCCAATTTCCTATTTAAAGTTTGGTTTGCAATGCGGCGGATCTGACGCGTTCTCTGGAGTTTCGGGCAACCCTTTGGTTGGCTGGCTCGCTCAGAAATTAGTCGAGCATGGTGGGAGCGCGAATCTCGCTGAAACCGATGAATTAATCGGCGCTGAGCCTTACATCCTGGCAAAAGTTAAAAATAAAGAAGTGGCCAGGCAGTTTCTGAAGAAAATCGAGCGCTTTCAGGAATGGGCATCGTGGCATGGGCATAGTGCTGAAGGCAATCCTTCCGGCGGCAATATGTGGCGTGGCCTTTACAACATTGCGATTAAATCGATTGGGGCTGCCCGAAAAAAATCACCAGATCTTCGTCTTGATTATGTAATCGATTTTGGCCAGAGAATGGAGCAACCCGGATTTTATTTTATGGATAGCCCGGGCAACGACCTGGAAAGCATTGCAGGTCAAGTGGCTGCGGGATGTAACATGATTCTGTTTGCCACTGGTAATGGCTCAATTACCAATTTCCCTTTCGTTCCTACGATCAAGATTATGACGACCACAGCGCGCTTCAACTTGTTGCATAACGAGATGGATGTGAACGCTGGCAAGTTTCTGGATGGCATGCCGCTCAAACAGCTTGGGACCGAGAGCATGCAATACATAATTGATACTGCGTCAGGCCGTTTGAGCGCTGGAGAAAGAGCTGGTCACTCTCAAGTGCAGTTATGGCGGGAATGGCGACAAAAGGCGCCGGAATCTCTCGAAGAAAAGGTTTTTGCCGAAACAGTTGCATTGGGGACACCGTTCGCTTTGCGCGAATTAACTGACACAGAAGAACAATTCAATTGGGAGTTGCCAAAACCGAAAGCTTCCTGGGGATTGATTTTACCGACCAGTCTTTGCTCTGGACAAATCTCAGGCATTATTGCGAGACAGTTAAATCAATCCCAATCAGGTACTGTTTGCACTCGCTTCGTCAGCCTGGCCCACACAGAAGGATGTGGAAATTCTGGCGGTATTGCAGAACAACTTTTCATGAGAACGATGGCTGGTTACGCAATGCATCCGCTGATTAAAAAGGTTCTTCTTTTGGAACATGGTTGCGAAAAAACCCACAATGATGCCATGCGTCAACAGTTGAACGACTTGGGATCGGATGTAAATCAGTTCGGTTTTGCCAGCATTCAAAATGACGGAGGGATCGATGCTGTGGTAAAGAAAGTGAGTCGTTGGTTTTCTGACAATCTTGGTCAAGTTCAAAACCAATCTCTTCCATTTATCTTGGGAATCAGCAATAAGATCGAACTAAACCCAGACATTCTCCCTATTATTTCCCGATTGATTCGGGTGATTGTCAGAAAAGGCGGATCGGTCGTTATCCCAGCGAATTGCTCTCTTGCAATCGCACCAGACCTTTGGAAGTCACTAACAAATTCTCCTGTGATCGCAACTCTTGGGTATGGGCAGGTTATTAAAATTCCAGGGCTGCACTTGATGAAAATGCCAACGGATCATTGGGTTGAAACCTTGACTGGCTTGGCCGCTAGTGGTGCTTCAGCAATTGCGGTTTTCACAAATGACCCAATTCAGAAACATCCCTTCGTTCCTGTTTTGGAAATCTCTACGGAAGTTATTTCGAAAGAAAATTCAATGGGCGCATTGGCAACAAAGATTTCGCGATCCCTGGAAGATTCGGAAAAAGATGCCTTTCCAATGGATACAGATTTTCAAGTAACTCGCGGGCTCACTGGGGTTTCCCTATAACCTGAAAATAAGTCTGGAAAGCCTTAACGTTTCAATCGACGACCGCGCAATTCATTAAGCAATTGCTCCAACTCAGTTAAACTTTTGGAATTTAATTCGTCGGGAGAAAGACGCGACAATCCAAGGGCGTCCTGGGAAAGCTGGCCTTTTAAAACGCCGCGTTGTTCACCCAGTTCAATGCCACGTTGTTCACCAATCTCAATACCACGCTGTTCACCAATCTCAATACCACGCTGTTCACCAATCTCAATGCCCCGTCGTTCACCCAATTGAATGCCGCGTTGCTCACCTATTTGTTCACCTTCCGCTCTAATTCTATCAGCAAGGGTACTCATAATCGTTTTGACTGCTTTTTCATCTCTAATGTTACTCAATTGTTCTCTGATTGTCGAGAAATCGATTCGGCTCTGTCGTAAACAAATGATCTGACCGCTCTGGTAACAAGTGAACTGACCGCTTGAACCAAAAACAAGAACTGAAGCCGATTTACCTCCAAAATGGAGCATGACCGAATTCAGTTCTGACGAGCAGTTAAAAGTTATGAAAGTACAGGAGATCATTTGTCGGGCCATGAGCGGGCAAATCAGTTGGTTGGATGCGGCCAAGATTTTGCGCTGGAGTCCACGCACGTTGCGGCGCTGGCGCTGGCGATATGAAAAGTTCGGCTACGATGGTTTGTTTGACCGGCGTAAGCGGCGGCCTTCGCCGCGGCGCGTGCCGATGAAAACGGCCGAGCGGGTGCTGCGGCTGTATCGAGAGCAGTACCACGATTTTAATGTGCGACATTTTCATGAGAAGCTCGCGGCCGAGCACGGGATTGCCGTGAGTTATCAGTGGGTCAAGTGCGCGCTGCAGGCCGCGGGGTTGGTGGAAAAGCGCACGCGCAAAAGTCCCCATCGGCTCAAGCGGGAGCGTCGCCCCATGCGTGGGATGCTCATGCATGTGGACGGCAGCACGCACGCTTGGTTGCCGGGACAAAATTGGAAGCAAGATCTGATTGCCTTCGTTGACGACGCCACCAGTGAAGTGTATGCAGCCTATTTAGTGGAGGAGGAAGGCACGCTGAGCGTGATGATTGGGTTAAAAGAGATCATTGAGAAGCACGGTTTATTCTGCAGCCTCTATTCAGATCGGGGCAGCCACTGGGAAAGAGCGGTGGACAAGCTGCGTTTGACTCAAATTGGCCGGGCGCTCTCCCAATTGGGGATCGAGCATATTCCAAGCTATTCGCCGCAAGCGCGCGGACGGATGGAGCGGTTTTTTGAAACATGGCAGGGTCGTTTGCCGCAGGAATTGCGTAAGGCGGGGATCAGGGAAATGGATGCAGCCAACGCATTCATCGCGCAGAAGATGATCCCCTGGCATAACCGCAAGCTGGCCGTGGCTCCAAAGGAAGAGGGCAGCGCGTTTGTGCCGGCCCACGGAGCGGACTTGGAAGGCATTGTATGCGTGGTGGAAGATCGAGTGGTCGACAATGACAACACCGTAAGTTGGTGCAAACGCAAGCTTCAACTGGGGAAAG
>JADMIO011429263.1_pt1 | contig 46361 bp, 48 predicted proteins | sample 8958161 | NCBI WGS metagenome assembly JADMIO01 (sample SAMN16585339, study PRJNA669376) | soil metagenome | isolation source: Crop rotation soil | place: USA: Cullars Rotation, Alabama | collected 2011
GCCGCGACTTCAAGTCACGTGAATTCCAAGCTTCGGATCCCACTGTGCTGGAAAGAGCTGACGAAGGAACTGGAAGACCTGACCAAGCGCCGCACCGAAGTCAAGACGATGGAAGTCGCTCGCCCCGAGGTGGACGCCCAGCTCGTCGCCGAGGATTTGGCCGATCAGCTCGAGAAGCGTCAGAGCTTCCGCCGCACCATGAAGCGAGGCATCGAGCAGACGATGGAGGCCGGCGCCAAGGGCATCCGTATTCAGCTTGCCGGCCGCCTGGGCGGCGCGGAAATGGCCCGTTGCGAAACCCAGATGGAAGGAAGCATCCCGCTTTCGACGCTGCGTGCCCGCATCGACTACGGCTTCACGGAAGCCAAGACCGCGCAGGGGCACATTGGCATCAAGGTCTGGATCAACAACGGTGACTTCCTGGACGATGACGAGAATGCCAACGTCGTCACCTCCACGAAGACCAAGGTTCACAACAAGAAGCGCCGCGGCGGCGGTGGTGGAGGACAGTAATGCCGCAAATGCCGAAAAGGGTGAAGTTCCGCAAGAATCAGCGGGGCAAGATCAAGGGCAAGGCCATGCGTGGCAACTACGTCGCGCTGGGCGAGTTCGGCCTGCAATCGCTCGAATCCGGCTGGTTGTCCGCCGAGGCGATCGAGGCGGGCCGCGTGACCGCGAGCCACTTCATGCGTGGCGAAGGCCGTCTGTACATTCGCGTGTTCCCGCACAAGTCGGTGACCGCGATCCCGGCCGAGACCCGCATGGGTAAGGGCAAGGGCGAGCCGGAATACTGGGCCGCGGTGGTCAAGCCGGGCATGATCCTGTTCGAAATCGCCGGCGTGCCCGAGGCGGCGGCCCGCGATTGCCTGGCGCGCGTGGCGTACAAGATGCCGTTCAAGTGCCGGCTCGTGACGCGCCGGCCGAATATTTGAGGTGAACCATGAAGGCTGATGACTTGCGTCACATGAGCGATGAGCAGCTCGACCTGACGCTGAAGGAAACTGTCAAGAACCTGTTCCATCTGCGCTTCCAGTCGGCGACCGATCGCCTGGAAACGCCGAGCGAGATTCAAAAAGCCAAGCGCGAGGTGGCCCGCATCAAGACCATCATGCTGGAGCGCCAGCGTGGTATTCGCGGCCAGCAGCCGAGCCAAGTAGCGAGTTGAGGATTATTAGATGACGACCGAGGTACGAGGCCAGCGCCGCATCGCCGTGGGCGTGGTGACGCGCGACAAGATGAACAAGACGCGCCGCGTCGAGATTCCGCGTCTCGAAAAGCACGCGCGTTACGGCAAGTACATCAAGCGCCGCACCATTTGCTACGTGCACGACGAGAACAACGAATCGCACATGGGCGATACGGTCGAGATCATGGAATCTCGTCCCATGTCGAAGCTCAAGCACTGGCGGCTCGTCAAGGTTGTGAAGAAAGCGCCGACCCAGGCCGCCGCTCCGAGCGAGCTGGCGCCCGCCCAGGCGTGAAGTCAGTTCAGAGTTCGGAGTTTAGAGTTCAGAATTCGTTCTGCACTCTGAACTCAAAACTCTGAAATGGAGTTTTGTAATGATCCAGATGTATACCTACCTCGACGTGGCCGACAACACCGGCGCCAAGGAATGCATGTGCATCAAGGTGCTCGGCGGCACGAAGCGTCGCTACGCGAGCTTGGGTGACGTGATCATCGCCAGCGTCAAGAAGGCGATCCCGGGCGGCGACGTGAAGCCGGGCGACGTGATCAAGGGCGTGGTCGTTCGCGTCAAGAAGACGATCCGCCGCGACGACGGCAGCTACGTTCGCTTCGACCGCAACGCGATGGTCATCCTCAACAAGGAAGACGACAATCCGAAGGGCACGCGCATCTTCGGCGCGGTGGCTCGTGAGCTTCGCGACAAGGGATATCTCAAGATCGTCAGCCTCGCCGCCGAAGTGGTTTGATGTATTCGCCGCTTGCGGCGTAGCAGTGGAAGGTTTGCCATGCATATTCGCAAAGACGACATTGTGGAAGTGATCACCGGCGACGATTCGGGGACGCCGAAGGCGCGTACCACGGCGCGAGTGCTGCGTGTGATTCCGGAAAAGAACAAGGTCGTGGTGGAAGGCATCAACCGGGTCTACCGCCACATGAAGCCGAGCCGTCGCAATCAGCAAGGTGGTCGTCTCTCGAAAGAGATGCCGATCTCCGCGTCCAACGTGCTGCTGTATTGTGCGAGCTGCCAGCGCGGCGTCCGCATCGGCAAGCGTTACGCCGCCGACGGCCGCAAGGAACGCTATTGCAAGAAGTGCGGCACCGGCCTGGGATTTCTGAGCAAGGCCCGCGAGGCCTACGCCAGCTAAGCATGGGGTTTGAGTCATGGCTCGTTTGCAAGATCGATATCAGAAAGAGATCCTGCCGAAGCTGAAGGAAAAGCTCGGGCGCGACAATGTTCTCAGCTTGCCCAAGCTGCAGAAGATCGTCGTGAACATGGGCGTCGGCAAGGCGCTGCAGGACAAGAACCGCATGGAGCAGGCGGCCGAGCAGCTCACGCAGATCTGCGGCCAGCGCGTACAGATCACGAAGGCTCGCAAGGCCGTCAGCGCGTTCCGCTTGCGCGAGAACAATGAGATCGGTTGCCGGGTGACGTTGCGTGGCAAGCGCATGTACGAGTTCCTCGATCGCTTTGTCAGCGTCGCGTTGCCTCGTATTCGCGACTTCCGCGGCGTCAATCCGAAGAGCTTCGACGGCAACGGCAACTACAGCGTCGGCCTGTCGGAGCAGCTCGTGTTTCCCGAAGTCGATCCGGACAAGGTGAATTTCACACAGGGCATGGACATCACCTTCGTCACGAGCACCCGCAGCGACGATGAGGCCCGCGAACTGTTGCGTCTGTTCGGTATGCCGTTCCGCGAAGCGTAAAATGGACCACCAAGCCCCAGGGAATCTTGGGGCAGAGCCGTCAGGAAACCGCAATGTCCACGACCGCGAAAAGAGTCGAACTTCTGCGCGATCTGAAGTTGATCGAGCTGCACAAGTCTGGCAAGAAGAAGATGCTCCCGCGCAAGAAGATTCGCATCCGCTTGCGTTGCCGCCTGTGCGGCCGGCCGCGTGCGGTGTATCGCAAGTTCGGCATCTGCCGAATCTGCTTCCGCGACATGGCGAACAAGGGTCTGATCCCGGGCGTGAAAAAGGCGAGCTGGTAATGCATCCGCCGCTTGCGGCGTAGCAGGAGTTTCTCAGTATGATGACCGATTCGATCGCCGACATGTTGACGCGCATCCGCAATGCGAATCGCATCGAGTCGCCGGCGGTAGACATGCCTTCCACCAAGGTGAAGGTGACGATCGCGCAGGTGCTGAAGGACGAGGGCTTCGTCCTCGACTTCCAGGTCGGCAAGATGGCCACCGGCCCCGATGGCCGTAGTTCGTTCACGACCGAGGTCGATGAAAAGGAATCGAAGAAGGTTCTGCGCATCTATTTGAAGTATGGTCCCGACGGCGAGCGTGTCATTCGCCGCATCCAGCGCGTGTCGAAGCCGGGCTGCCGGCTGTATCTGGGTTACAAGGACCTGAAGCCGGTCCTGCAAGGCATGGGCATCTCGGTGGTCAGCACCAGCCGCGGCGTGATGAGCGACCGCAAGGCGAGGGCGGAACGCCTGGGCGGCGAACTGCTCTGCCACGTGTGGTAAGACAACGCAAGCCCCGGGATGAGCTGTAGCGTTCCCGGGGTGTGAGGTATAGACAATGTCAAGAATCGGCAAACAACCGGTGACCATCCCCGCAGGCGTGAAAGTCGCGGTTGCCAGCGGCAAGATCAAGGTCGAAGGCCCCAAGGGCAAGCTCGAATTTGCCTGGCATCCATCGATGAAGGTCGAGGCCGACGCCAAGGCGATCACGATCACGCGTCCCGACAACGAACGGTTGAACCGCTCGCTGCACGGTCTGACACGTTCGTTGATCAACAATATGGTCGAAGGCGTGACCAAGGGCTACGAGAAGCGTCTCAAGGTCGAAGGCATCGGCTACCAGGCAAAGATCGACAAGAAGGCCGTCGTACTGATGGTTGGCTACGCGAACCACATCGCGAAGCTGCCGCCGGAAGGCGTGACGGTCGAATGCCCGGACCCGAACACGATCGTGATCAAGGGGGCCGACAAGCAGAAGGTCGGCCAGTTCGCCGCCGAGGTGCGGGCCGTGCGTAAGCCGGAGCCGTACAAGGGCAAGGGCATCATGTACGAAGGCGAGAAGGTTCGCCGCAAAGAGGGCAAGTCGTTCGCCAGCGGCTCCGCATAAGGTTAATGGTAGAGCACTCGCTCCGCGAGTGCGGTCGGACTCGCGGAGCGAGTCCGCTACTCTGGGTAGCGGGTTATCGAGGAAGTCATGGACCAACAAAAAACCAAGCATCGGCGTCAGCTTCGTCGACGCCGTCATGTGCGCAGTCACGTGGTGGGGACGGCGGAACGGCCGCGTCTCACTGTGTTCCGCAGCTCCAAACACATCTACGCCCAGCTCATCGACGACGATGCCGGCGTCACGCTCGCCTCGGCCAGCAGCCGCGGAAAGGATGCGGGCGTCGCTTACGGCGGCAACATCAAGGCCTCGCAGGCTGTCGGCAAGAAGCTCGCCGAAGTCGCGATCGCCAAGGGGATCAAGCTGGCCGCCTTCGATCGCGGACATTACCGCTATCACGGCCGTATCAAGGCGCTCGCCGACGCGGCGCGCGAGGGCGGATTGAAATTCTGAACCAAGCCCCGGGATGAGCGCAGCGATTCCCGGGGGTTTGAGGATTTGTGCAATGGCAAAAGATTCACGTGATCGCCGCGACGACAAGAAGGAAGGCCGTGGCGAAGGCCTGGAAGAGCGGATCATCAAGATTCGCCGTTGCGCCGCCGTCGTCAAGGGCGGTCGCCGCTTCAGCTTCAACGCCATGGTGGTCGTCGGCGACCGCCAGGGGCGCGTCGCCTGGGGCTACGGCAAGGCCAACGAGGTCCCGCCCGCTGTAGAGAAGGCGGCGAAGGAAGCCGAGAAAACGCTGAAGCAGCTGCCGAAGATCTCGATGAAAGGGGAAACAATCCCGCATCGTGTCGTCGGCAAGTACGGCGCCAGCAAGGTGATCCTGGTTCCCGCCGGTCCGGGCACGGGCGTCAAGGCCGGCCCTGGTGTGCGCGACGTCCTCACCGCCTGCGGCATCCACAATATTTTGACCAAGGTGCACGGCAGCACCAATGCGATCAACCTCGTCAAGGCCACGATCGACGGCCTCAAGCAATTGCGCACCCGCGAAGAAGTTGCCGCCCTGCGCGGCGTCGCCCTGTAACGCATCGAGGACATCATGGATCTGTCGACCGTACATCATGGCATCACGCCGCGTCGCCGCAAGAAGCGCGTAGGCCGCGGACCGGGCTCCGGTCACGGCAAGACCTCGTCGCGCGGCAGCAAGGGCCAGTACGCCAGCGCCGGCGCCAAGAAGCCGACCTTCACGTTCGAAGGCGGCCAGATGCCGCTGTTCCGCCGCATTCCGAAGCGTGGCTTCTCTCACGAATCGTGGGACAAGAAGTTCCACGTCGTCAACGTCGGCGATCTCGACAAGGCGTTCAAGGACGGCGACGTTGTCGATGCCGAGACGCTCAAGAAGGTCGGCCTCGCCAAGGGCCCGTCGGACGGCGTCCGCGTTCTCGGCACGGGCGAAGTCTCGAAGAAGCTCACCGTGAAGGCGAACCACTTCTCGAAGTCCGCCGAAGAGAAGATCAAAGCCAAGGGTGGCACGACCGAAAAGGTTCTCCCGCCGAAGAAGCCGGTCCGGGGCAAGATGAAGCCGCCGGCGTCGAAAGAGTGATTGCTCGCGGCATGCCAGAAAATGCCCCGCGCAATAGAATGCGGAAGGCAAAGCGAGATTTGGTCGCGTCGGTGTCCCGGTACATTAAATCCGCTTGTCTCGAAGGATCGCGAAGTGGTACTCTCGGAGATGTTCCGGGAGTATCGGTCGTTTAAAGGAAGGTTTCATGGCAACTGCCAGCACGCTGGTGAAATCTGGAATCAGCTCTTTCGGCCAAAGCCGGCTGGCGTCGGTCTTCAAGATCAAAGAGCTGCGCCAGAAAATCTTCATCACGCTCCTCTTCCTCGCCATCTACCGCATCGGCTTCCACGTTCCGGTGCCGATGATCAACCAGATCGAAATGTCGAACGCGATGCGTGGCAACGAGGAAGGCATCCTTGGCGCCATCGCCCTTTTCTCCGGCGGTAGCCTGAGCCAGAGCACGATCTTCGGCCTCGGCATCATGCCGTACATCTCCGCTTCGATTATCTTCCAGCTTCTTGCCAGCGTTTATCCACCGCTCGAGAAGTTACAGAAGGAAGGGGAGGCGGGGCGGAAAAAGATCAACGAATACACGAGATATGCGACGGTAGTCATATGCATATTCCAGGCATGGATGTATGTGACAACATTAACCAAGCCAAAAATGGAAGGAGGGTATGGGCTCGCTGTCCCGGGCTATGACACCTTCTTCTTCGTGATCTCAACGATCATCATCATGACCACCGGAACCATCTTCCTGATGTGGGTCGGTGAACAAATCGATGAGTACGGCGTCGGCAACGGCATCAGCTTGCTCATCATGGCCGGCATCGTGTGCCGAATTCCGGACGCGACGTACACCCTGTTGTTCGAAAAGGGCCATCTGCGGGCGTCGGTCCTCATGCTCGGCGGCAGCGGTACCGCGGGCGAGATAGGCATGGAAAAGGTGTTAGTGCTGATATTTTTATTCGTGACCGTCGTTGTCGGCGTCATCGCCATCACCAAGGCGCAGCGCCGCATTCCGACGCAGTCGGCCAAGCACGTCCGCGGCCGGCGCGTCTATGGCGGCACGCGTAACTTCCTGCCGCTCCGCCTCAATCAGGCAGGCGTCATGCCGGTCATCTTCGCGTCAAGCTTGCTCATCCTGCCGACCGCAGCCTTCCGCATGATCGGCCAGCACTTCCCCGGCGCCAACTGGGCCCACAACATGGCTCATGCCATGGAACGCCAGGGGTACCTGTACAACATCTTGTACATCATGCTGATCTACTTCTTCTGCTACTTCTGGACGGCGATCACCTTCAATCCCAAGGACATCGCCAACAACCTCAAGGACTACGGCAGCTTCATTCCCGGTTATCGCCCGGGCAAGCGAACTGCCGATTACCTCGAAAAAGTCATCATGCGCATCACCTACGTCGGGGCCGCCTTCCTCGCCGTGGTCGCAATCATCCCCAGCCTGATCTCGTCGGCCCTCGAGGTCAATTACACCGTCGCCAGCTTCTACGGTGGCACCGGCCTTTTGATCGTCATCAGCGTCGCGCTTGACCTGGTGCAGAAGATCAACAGCCACCTTGTGATGCGTAACTATCCGGGGCTGACTGAAGATTGATTTCGACCTGACCGGATGCTTGCGCGGCACGGCGGTTAATGTCCCAATTGCTTGGTTCGCGATTTCAACCCGACCCGAAATTTCCCGGCGTCGGGTTTGTTTTTTGTTGACCATGGCTGAGCTTGCAACGACACTGAATCTTTCCCAAAATGAAGCTTGCGTGAATCTTCTTTGAAACGTGTGGCATGGAAGAACGGAAAATGCGCCTGATCATGATCGGTCCACCCGGCAGCGGCAAGGGCACGCAGGCCAAGCTGCTGAGCCAGCGCATGAACCTGGTGCACGTCTCCACCGGAACGATCCTGCGCGACGCCGTCGAGCAGGATACGGAGCAGGGGAAGCGGGCCAAGCCGTTCATGGCAGCCGGGCAGCTGGTGCCGGACGATCTGGCCAATGAAATTATCGACGAGCGTTTCACCGGCCCGGACAAGCCGCGCCATTTCATCATGGACGGCTATCCGCGCACGCTGGCCCAGGCGTTCTCCTTCGACAAGCTGCTGCAGCGCGAGTCGCTTCCCTTGAGCGCCGCGATCTACCTGAACGTGGATGACGAGGAGATCGTGCGCCGCCTGGGAGGCCGCTGGACCTGCCCGAACTCGACCTGCGGCGCGACCTACAACATGAATTCCAATCCGCCGCGCGTCGAGGCCGTGTGCGACCTGTGCAACACGTCCCTCATGCAGCGCGAGGACGACAAGCCCGCGACAATTCGCCGACGGCTGCAGATTTTCCACAAGAGCCACGACGACATTCTGCTGCACTATCGCGATCAGGGAGTCCTGGTCGAGGTGCTCGGCCGCGGCGACATCGAAACAATCAACGCGAACATTATCAAGGCGCTGGCCCAGAAGAATGTCGCATGACGCGACCGGAGGAGAAGACGAAGTAGGGTGCGTGAAACGCACCGGGTGGGACAATGAGACTTCAGCGATGCCTTGTCCCGGCAAACGAACGCATCGCTGGAAGACCTCTGTCGCTGACGGTGCGTTTCACGCCCCCTACACGCGGTGGACCCAGAGGAGCAGGCGGTGTTCAGGCAGTTTTTTTCCAGTGCCCCCGAGCTGAAGTCGGCGCGCGAGATCGGGCTGATGCGCGAGGCGGGCAAGCTCGTCGCCGAGGCGCATCGTCTGTGCCGCGAGATGGCCAAGCCCGGCACGCGCACGATCGACATCGACAAGGCCGTCGAGGCGCTGTACGCCAAGCACGGCGCGATTCCGCTTTTCAAGGGCTACGCCGGCGCCAATCCCAAGGTGCCGTTTCCGGCCTGTACATGCATCTCCATCAATGAACAGGTCGTGCACGGCATCCCGGGCTCGCGCGAGATTCGCGACGGCGACATCGTCAAGATCGACACCGCCTGCAAACTGAACGGTTGGTGCGCCGATGCCGCCGTCAGCATCCCGATCGGCACGGTACGCCCCGAACGCCTGCGGCTCATCGCCATCGGCGAGCGCGTTCTTGCCATCGCCATGGAAGAGATGCCGAAGAAGCGCTGGTGGTCCGAAGTGGCCGCGCTGATGCAGAAATGTGCCGAGCAGGCGGGATTCAGTGTCGTCGAGCAATATGTCGGCCACGGCATCGGCCGGATCATGCACGAGAACCCGCAGGTGCCGAATTTCGTGATGCGCAACTACAAGGAGCTGCGCAAGTCCGACTTCCGCCTCGAGCCGGGTTTGGTGCTGGCCGTGGAGCCGATGGTCAACATGGGCACCGCCGAGACGCGCGTGCTCAACGATCACTGGACCGTTGTCACCAAGGATGGCTTGCCGAGCGTGCACGTCGAACACACGCTGGCTCTCACCGCGAATGGCGTGGTGGTCATCACCGCGGACGGCTGACGCTTTTCTCCTCGCACGCCTGAATTGCCATCACCGCGAACGCGCTGCCGACATGCGTCAGGTAGTGCGTCTCGTCCTTGACCAGTGAGCGCGTGAACCAGCGGCCGCTCTCGCGCTGGTTCGCCTTCAACCACGCAATGCCTTTGACAAGTGCTGGATCGCTGGCCGGAACGCCGGCACGGCGCAGCACATAGATGCTAAAACCGGTGCCGTAGCCGTCACTGACATCGCGCGTCTGCGGGCTCTTGTCGGCGCGCTGCCAATCGCCGAGACTTGAAGCGGACCAGCCGCCATCGGGAAGTTGTTTGGCGAGCAGCGATTTCTTGATATTTTTCTGCTGTGCTTCGTCCAGAAAGCCGTCGAGATAGGATGACGCCCACAGCAGCATCATCTCGTGATGTAGCATCTTCGGCGGATTCGCGTTCAACCAACGTTTGAGCCCATCGAGCCCTTTCTGGGCCTGCGCGGTCTTCGCATAGTCTTCGGGCGCAACGCCGACGGCGAGGGCGGCGAGCGTCGCGCCGTAGTGATCGTCCCATTCCATCGGCGGAAGGCTGAGCTTGAGCCAGCGGATGCCGCCGTCTTTTTGCTGCACGGTCCAGATGCGATCGAGAGCGGTCTTCGTGGTGGGATGCAGTTTCTTCGTGGTGTGGGCGTCGTTGTGAGCCAGCGCCGCCGCGGCCACGACGACCTCGGCGTCCCAGCGCGGCTTCTTGGCGGGCCAGCGCTTGGTGACGAGTTCCTCGAGCGCCTGGCGAATGTCCGCATGGGCCGGCGCTTTCGCGGAGATCATGGGGCGGGCGTAGAGATACGCCACGTTCGAATGACACGAAAAGCAGCCGCGGTTTTGCGTCCAGTCCAGGCCGACATTGTCGAGGAAATCGGCTGCCTTCGCCATCGAGAACTGCTTGGCGAGCGGCTCATCCTTGCTGCTCTTGGCCGGCGGCGTGAACTTCTTGAGCGACGGCTCATCGGCGCGAGCCCAGGTCGGCAACGACAAAGAAATGGTAACGAGCAGAATGACGCGATTCACGGCGACGCCTCCCAAATGCAGCGATGATGCAACGCTGCAATCGTATCGCCGAGAGGCGCGAATGGGAAGTCGGACCACGAAACACACGAAGCACACTAAAGAAATGCATCAAACGGAATCTCATATTGGCGAAGTTTTCGGCCGGAAGGGCTGGTTCTGTCAGCCCAGGTCGAAGGCCTGGGTGTGCCGAGACGCCTTCGACCTGGGCTAACAGAATCGGCCCTTCGGTCCGAGAAATTCGCGTTCCAGCCTAAACTTTCTGATGCCTTTCTTTCGTGTGATTCGTGTGTTTCGTGGTTACTTTCCCAGCACAGTCAGAAGCTTTTCGTACCGGCTGTTTTCCGGATTATCGCGCTGCAGGCTTTGCAGCTTGAGGCGACCGAGGACGTCGCGGCCGGAGAGGGCTTCGTGAACGGCGCTCATGTACTCAATCTCGGTAAAAGTGACCGCGCCATGTTCGGGCCGGCAGCGGTCGCGCGCCAGTGTCAACAAATCTTCCGTCAATTTCAGCGACGCGGCGTCATCTCCCTTGCGCAGCGTCAACGCCGCGAGGCCAAGTTGGCAGTAGATGTCGGTCTTGTCTGCTTTCAAGCCGGTGACGCACGCTTGCTCGGCGAGATCGAAACGCTGGTTGGCCGCCAGCGCCTTGGCGAGCAGGAAGCAGTTGCGGGCGCAAGGCAGCACCTGCGCGAGTTCCTGGGCCTCCTTGAGATAGTCGACGTTTCGCTCTTGCAGGACCATGCTCTGCAGAAGCTGTTCGCGCGCCAGTTGATTCTTGCCGTCGATGGCGATCATTTTCCGGGCATGCTTCTCAACTTCGGTCGGCTCGCCGAGCGAATAGTAGAGGGCGGTCAGGAGCGAGTTGCAGTAGATGGCGGCGTCGCCGTTGTTTTCCGTGACGAGCTTCTCCAGGCGAGCGAGCCCTTCGCGAATGGCGGTCATGTCTTCGGGGCGGGCGGGGCGAAAGATCTTGGAGATCTTGCCTTTTTCGACGTTCGCCTGCCAGCCGGCAATGGTGAGCTGATGGACGAGCTGCGATTGCCAAAGAACGTGATCGGGATGCAACCGGGCGGTCGCCTGCAATTCATCGAGCATGACGCGGTCGAGCTGCTGCATCGGGAACGGCGGCTTCTGGTCGCGCGCGGCGGCGAAGGCGTTCCGCAACACCGTCTCGGCCAGGCGGAAGCCATAACGCATGATCTGACGCTTCGGCTCATTTGGCGCAAGTTCGCGAGCCTTGTCGTGGTATTGCAGCGCCTCGTTGAGCAGCTTCTCGGCGGCGATGACGTGCTCGCCCTGGCAACGTTTTAGAACGAGCATGCCGATGACTTCTTGCGTTCGGTGATCGCTGGCCAGAATCTTGCCGTCGCCGCCGCACAGCGTGAGCGGGATCTGTTGATGCCGCACGTGACCAAGATACGCCCAGCCACGCCAGTTATTCGGCGCGAGCGTCACGGCGCGGCGCGCCAGGGCCTCGCAGGACTGCCACGGATTGTCGGTGGTCATCTCCAAAAGGGACCCGTAGACGGTCAGCAGTCCGGCGTGATTCGGGTTCGTGGTTTCACGGATCGGCGCGAGCACTGCCTGGGCCTTGTCGAGCATCGCCCTGGCGCTCTTCTCGTCTTGCAGACATTCGAGGTAGACGCCGCGCATGTCGAAGTAGATTTCCGCGTCCTCGGGGCCGCCGGTCAGCTTTTTCTGCAGCTCGTTCAGCTTGTCTTTCGGCTCGAAACGGCGTCCCTGGCCGTCGCGCTCGTTCGCTTTGAAGTGGATGTTGAACGAGATCGACACCGTGGGCATGCCGATGGCCTGGCGAAACGCGGCCTTGTCAAAGGTTTGCGCCGCGGCAGGCACGGCAGCAACCGCGAAACAGGCAAGCGCGAGAAGATGGCGACGCATGTTCGACCCTCCATGGCGAATCCAGCGCCGTGATAGCGGGTCGATTGCGGCGGGTAAAGGTGAATGTCTCGCGCAAGCCGCAAAGGCGCAAAGAAAAGTCAGAACGAGTTACTGTGGTTTCCGGAGGGAAATTCGAGTGAGCATTCTGCCGATGTACCAGTCCTGCCAGGAGCGAGGCAGCAGGGTCAAGAGGCCCATGCGCCAGCGCATCGGGCGCGGGAAAGTGTGGAATTCGCGCTTGTTACTGATGGCCCACGCGATCTCGCGGGCGGCGTCATCCACTTCGAGAATGTGGTCGAGCCGGCCAACGAGGTGCTGCGTGAGCGGCGTGCGGATCCAGCCGGGGCAGATCGTCGTCACGTTGATGCCGAGGGGTTTCAGCTCGACGCGCAGGCCGTCCATGATCGCGTTGACGCCGGCCTTGCTCGCGGAATAGGCGAGCATGCGCGGCAAGCCGCGATAGGAGGCGACGCTGGAGATGCCGACGATGTGGCCGCGGCGGCGCTCGATCATGCCGGGCAGCACGGCGGCGATGCTGTTCGAGACGCCGATGAGATTGACGTTGATGACGCGCGCCATGTCGGCGGCGTTGTAGGGATGCCCCGACGTCTCGATGCCGATGCCGGCGTTGGCGATCATGAGGTCGATGGGGCCGAGCCGGGCTTCGAGGTCGCGCGTTGCCGCGGCCAGCGCGTCGGCGTCAGTGACATCGGCGATGCTCCAGGCGATGCGTTTTTGCTGCGCCTCCAGCTCCGTGGCGAGTGTGCGCACGCCATCCTCGACGCGGTCGATGGCGGCGATCGCCCAGCCTTCACGGGCGAAGTGGAGCGACAGGGCGCGGCCAATGCCGCTGCCGGCGCCGGTGATCAGTGCCACGGGTTGTGCGTTCATGCGATTGCTTTATGCCTGGGCGGATACCGCGGCGAGCGTCAAACTCTCACTAAACCGCCTCACTTGCCACGCCATTGCGAGGTATCCCGGTCGGCCTTGCGAATTTGACAACGAATCGACATGATGCAGCCGATGCTTATGTCAGCGTGCGGGAGTCAGCCGCAAGCGTCAATTTTTGGATGATTCATTGTGACACAAGGAGAAGCGCAGGATTATGGGATTCGCTTCTCCTTGTGTCACAATGAATCATCCAAAAATTGACGCTTGCGGCTGACTCCCGCACGAATACTTAGGTAAGGGTCTTTCCCGAGGTGCATCATGGTCAAGGCTGACTGGACGCGCTGGATCGCGGGCGTTGCGCTCGCGGCGATGCTCGTTTACGCTCCCTATCTCTACTACCGCTATGCCTGGGAACATGCCAAGCGGCTGCGGCCCGTCGAAGAAGGCAAGCTCTATCGCTCCGGTTGCATGACCGCCGACGGCTTTCGCGACGCCATCCAGAAGCTCGGCATCAAGACCGTCATCAGCTTCTGGGACGAGGATCCCGATCCGACCTTGTACGCGAATCGCTTCAGTAGTTCCTCGATCAAGGAAAGCGACCTGTGCAAGAGCCTGGACGTCAACTACCGCTTCATCTACGTCCGGCTGATTTCCGACGACCGGGCCGGCAAGGATCGGCCCGAAGCGATCGATGAATTCTTCAAGATCATGGACGACCCGAAGAACCATCCAGTGCTGATCCATTGCAAGGCCGGCCTGCATCGCACCGGCGTGATGGCAGCCGTCTATCGCATGGAGTACAACGGCTGGACGCGCCAGGAGGCGATGCACGAGCTGCGCGCGCACGGCTTCGGCCATTTCCTCGCCAACAGCTCCAACGACTACATCCTGCAATACGTCATGCCGTACACGCCGCGAAGCCAGCGTTCCGAGGATTAGGCGCATACGAACAAAGGAGACAGGTTGAAGTCAGCTCCCTCTCCCCCCGGAATTCCGGGAGGAGAGGGTCGGGGTGAGAGGGGCTCAGAATCCCTTGCGAAATTGATGCGCCGCTGCAAGGCACTTCCCCCCTCACCCCCTTCCCCTCTCCCCCCGGAGTACCGGGGGGAGAGGGGTGCCGAAGCTAGCCGATTTCTGAAGTTGGATCCGCCGCCAGGATGCACTGCCCGCCCGCCTTTGCGAGGCGGGGCTAAACGAGGTCGCACGATGTTCACGATTCTTGATCGGCAAATGGTGTGGAGCTACGCCAAGGCGTACGTCTTCGTGCTGATCAGCTTGATGGGCCTGTTCATCGTCGTCGACCTCTTCATGAACCTCGAGGACTTCACCGCGAACGGGCGCGACTTCGTTTCGGTCGTTCAATTCATCGGCGTGTACTACGGCTACAAATCGTTCCAGATTTTCAACCAGCTCTGCGAATCGGTGGTCTTGCTGGCTGGCATGTTCACCGTGGCATGGATGCAGCGCAACAACGAGCTCTTGCCCTTGTTGTCTGCCGGCGTCTCGACCCGTCGTGTGGTGGCGCCCGTGGTGGTGTGCGCGTCGGCGATGATGGGACTGGCGGTCCTGAACCAGGAGTTCGGCTTGCCGAACATCGACATCTTCATGCTGGAGAATCGCCAGAACGCCGACGGCGCGAAAGATACCGAGGTCAAGGGCCTCTTCGACATGCGCGGCATCCTTATCTCGGGCAAGTCGGCGGTCAAAAAGGAATCGAAGATCAAGGACTTCTACGCGGTCATTCCGGCCCAGGTGGGCCGTAACACGCTGACATACCTGCATGCCCGCGAGGCGGTCTTCATTCCCGAGGTCGAGGGAGATCGCGGGACCGGAGGCTGGCAACTCAGCAACACGAAGGTGATCGGGCAACAGGAATGGCCCAGCGATGACGAGATCCTGAAGCCGCTCGGGAACGATTCGTATTTCCTGCGCACACGCGACGCCGACATCGAAACCGTGGTCCGCGTGAAGACGTGGTACACGTACCTGCCGACCTGGAAAATCCTGCGCGAACTCGATCGTCCTGGCAACTCGACGCAGCACGCCAATCTCGCGATCGTCTTCCACACGCGCCTGACGCGCCCGCTCGTCGGCATCATTCTCGTGGTGCTGGGATTGTCGGTGATTCTGCGCGATCAGAACCGCAATGTGTTCGTGTCGACGGGCCTGTGCCTGTTGCTGTGCATTGTCTTCTTCGTGACGATCTTCGGCTGCCAGTACCTCGGCAAAGAGGACTTCGCGGCCGCCTACGTCTCACCCGCGCTGGCGGCGTGGCTACCGGTGATCATCTTCGGGCCATTTGCGTTCGTGATGTACGACGCTGTGCACACCTGAGATTACTTCTTGATGCGTTTCAGAATTAGAACGCCGTGAACTGATGGACCGTGTTCGAAGTTTGTTGGTCGCGTAGCTGATTTATCCGCCTCGGCCTGTTCCTTGGGATCCTTTTTCACGGGAACCGCCGCCGAGCATGCAATTCTAAGTTGATCGTCTTTCAAATCAAAGATTGCGAGAAATCTCTCCTCAATTTTCTCCACGCCGTCGCCTTCTGGCGTGAGCCTTAATCTCGTCGTGTTGAAGTCGATCGTTTTCGGTTTAACATTTGGATTGATCTTGAAGAACCAAGCATTGGCGTCTTTTTTGCTCCCTTTCGCTCGAAACGCAAGTTTGCCCGCGCTGATTTCAACTTCCCCTTTCTCCAGTTCCTCGGGCTTGGCGGTCTTGCCGTGCAGAAATGCATAGGAAATCGACCATCTGCCTTGGATGCCCTTTGAGTCAGGCTCGCCACCGATGAGGGCGCAGGCTAGGATGCACGAGGTGGTGACTGCGAAAGCAAGCATACGGAAATACATAGGGAAATCCACGAAGGTCTTGGTCGCTACGACTCCCCGCGCATGCCCTTGACGACGGCGGCGATGCCGGCGATGAACAGAAATATCGGGTAGAAATAGATCCAGCCAGCCAGGAAGCCCGCCACGAACCAGATCACGGCGCCGACCATCATGAGAATGCCGGCGATGATGCTGCCGCTGTTGATGGAAAGGCCGCCGGCATAGGACGTGCGCCGGCTGGGATCGGCGTAGCTCCGCGTGCGGCGTTCCCGTTTCGGCTTATCACGCTTGCGCTCTTTCCGTTTCCGCTCCCAGGCGGGTTTGTCCTCATCGTCCTCTTCGTCATCGTCGTCATCGCTGCTGGATTTGGACTTCGACTTGGTCTTCGGCATCTCCGCGGTCACGTAACTGGCGCTGTCATCGTCATCCTCGCTGCTCTTGGATTTCGACTTCGAGGCAGTGGACGATTTGGGTTCGTCTGGCGTGACGTAAGCATCCGCGTCCTCGGGTTCCGGTTCCACCTCGACTTCGGGAACCGGCACCGCGATCACGCCCTTGCACTCGGGGCAACGAATCTTCCTCCCCGCGAGCTCATCTTTGACACGCAGCTTTTTGCTGCAGTCGCATTCCAGCGCGATTGGCATAAGGCACGATGTTCAAAGGGTGATGGGTGAAGGTCGGATTGTAACATGAGCCCAATGGCGTTTCAAGCAAGCGGCGGATTTTGTTTCGCATAAGCGTTTACAGACTCGGGAACGGATCTGTAGAACAGACAGAAATCGCCTCCCTTCTCAGGAGTGTCTCCATGAAAGCTGTTCATCGTGCAATCCTGATGCTGGCCGCCATCGCGATTTCGGCGTTGCCGGCCTTTGCCCAGAAGTATCCGCCCGAAGTGCAGCGTGCGCTCACGGCGGTGCAAAAGCATGTCGAGTCCCTCGAGAACGGCAGGGGGGGCGAAATCAAGCCGCAGCAAAGCGCCGCGGTTCGCGCCGCGTTTCCCGATTACACGTTTGTGGTCGTGCGCTATCGCGTGTTTCCGGTGGCGCGCATCATGCCCAAGGGAATGAAGCCGTCGAACCTGTTCGTGGCGGACAAGGAGGGCAAGAACCTGCTGTATCTCAACGACCAGAAGGCGCTCGAGAAATTCTTTCGCAGCCATGAGCCAACCGTGAAAGGGGAAAAGCAAGCCAAACTCGTGCTCGCCGCGTGGCTGGCCCTGACGCCGGAGTTCCACCAGGACGGCTTCTACAGCTTCGAAATACTCGACAAGGAATTCGCGGCCGACGCGACCAAGGCAAGCGGCCGTGTCATTGCCATGAAAGGTGGCAACGGCGACATCAAGGCGGACCTGACGTTCGACCAGGCCGGCAAGCTCGCCAAGGTGGAGGAGAAGGTCGCGCTGCGTCCCGGTCCTCGTCCGATCTGCCAGGCGACCAAGCTGCTCGACGCCGACCCGATCGTTCGCCGCATGGCGGAGCAGGATTTGCTTATCATGGGCCTCGCCGCGCGCGATTACCTCGCGGAGCAACGGACGAAGGCGTCTCCCGAGTTGCGCCAGGCAATCGACCGCATCTGGTTGCAGATCCAACAGAATGGCTGGTAAGGTTCGCACGTCGTCGAACTGCCCTTGACGCACAGTGCAATTAGGCGTACCTTATTGAAATCAAAGGTACGCCTAATTACATCATTCCGTCATGAATACAGTTCCCGCCACGCCTGCGAATTCCGACGATGCAGCACAGGCCTCGCTCGAAGGGCTAAATTCCACGGTCCCGGTGCCTCCCGAATCCGCGGGATTCTGGCAGCATCTGCGTGCATTCGTCGGGCCGGCTTTCCTCGTTAGCGTCGGCTACATGGACCCGGGCAACTGGGCCACCGATCTCGATGCCGGCGCCACGTTCAAATACGACCTGCTCTGGGTCGTCGCGCTCGCCAGCATGATGGCGATCATTATGCAGATTGCCGCCGCCCGGCTCGGCATCGTCACCGGCAAGGACCTGGCCCAGGCGTGCCGCGACTATCTTCCTGCGTGGACGCGCTGGCCGAACTGGATCACCTGCGAAATCGCCATCGCTGCCTGCGATCTGGCCGAAGTCGTCGGCAGCGCGGTTGCGATCAATCTGCTCTTCCCCGGCATCCCGTTGTTCTGGGCCGTCATCATCACCGCGTTCGATGTGCTGCTGTTGCTTGCACTGCAGGGGCATGGCATGCGGTTCATCGAGGCCGTGATTCTCGTGCTGGTCCTGACCATCGGCGCCTGCTACTTCATCGAGATCTTCGTCTTGCCCGCCACGATTCCCGACTTCGGCGAGATGGGGCACGCGCTCGTGCGTCCGACGCTCGGCAAGGAAGGCATGGTCGCGCTCGCCATCGGCATCATCGGCGCCACGGTGATGCCGCACAACTTATATCTGCATTCGGCGCTCGTGCAATCGCGCCAACGGCAGAAGGACGAAGGGGCCGTCCAGCGTGCCATTCGCTTCAACACGATCGACACCGTCGTCGCCCTCTCCGTCGCGTTTCTCGTCAATGCGGGCATCCTCGTGCTGGCAGCGAACACGTTCTACGGCAAGGAAAAAGTAACTCTCGAGAACGGCGAGATTCACTGGTTCAGCAAGGAGGCGAAGCGACAACACGAGGCGAAGGAGGCGCCGAACCCCGCCAATGCGCCGACTGACGCCGAGGATGATGACGACGACACCGACTGGATCCGCGTCGCCTATCTGACGCTGACGCCGTTGCTCGGGACAGTGGCTGCCAGCATTCTGTTTGCGGTCGCGCTGTTGGCGAGCGGGCAGAGCAGCACCATCACAGGGACGCTGGCCGGGCAAGTGGTCATGGAAGGATTCATGCACTGGCGCATCAAGCCGTGGATCCGCCGCAGTGCGACGCGCTTGCTCGCCATCATTCCCGCCGTCATCATCATCGGCATCCGCGGCGACGAGCAGAACACGACCGATCTGCTTGTCATCAGTCAAGTTGTCCTCGGCATGCAATTGCCGCTGGCGATGTTTCCGTTGCTCTATTTCACGTCGTCGCGCAAGTGGATGGGGGAGCACAAAAACGGCTGGTTCCTGCTGGTTACTGGTTGGACGTCGTGCATCCTCATCACCGCGCTCGACGTCGTCGGCCTCGGCATGATGGCGTGGAAGGCCGTTGCCGGTTAGTCAACATCAGCATCTTGCCACGCCCGTTCACGGGCGTTGCCGCGAAGCGGTGTAGGCCCGTCGTTTACGACGGGTCGAATTTGCAGCGACGAGCGATATCGTCAATGCCCGTTAACGGGCGTTCTCGCTGTTCGGCTTTAGCCATCGGAACATTCCGCGGCTAAAGCCAAGCAGCGAGAAGCCCCGTCGAACGGGGCTGGCCAAAATCTTACCGTGGTTGATCGCGTCGACCCGTCCTAAAGGACGGGCCTAAACCGCTTCGCGGAAATGCCCGTGAACGGGCATAAAGACGCGATTCCTCTGCTTGGCGTTTATCTGAAATCGTCCCTCGTCGGATTGGTACGCGATTTTGCATCAATCCATACAACATCATCAAATACTCTTAGGCGAAAAACAGGAGCATCCATGAAGGGCAACCCGCAGGTCATCGACACGCTCAATCGCGCGCTCACCATCGAACTCACCGCGATCAACCAGTATTTCTGCCAGGCCAAGATGTGCATGAACTGGGGCTTCAAACTCCTCGGCAAGAAGCACTACGAAGAGTCGATGGGCGAAATGAAGCACGCCGAGAAGATCATCGACCGCATCCTCTTCCTCGACGGTGTGCCCGAAATCGCGCGCTACGACGTCATTCGCGTCGGTACCGATGTCAAGGAGCAGTTCGAGAACGACCTCAAACTCGAAATGGGCGGCGTTCAGCATTACAACGTCGCGATCGAGCTCTGCACCAAACTCGGCGATAATGGCACGCGCGAACTGCTGGCGCCGATTCTGACCGAATCGGAAGAGCACGTCGACTGGCTCGAAACCCAGCTCGGCCTCATCGCGTCCGTCGGTCTGCAGAATTATCTGACCGAGCAGATGGGCGGTCACGATACCAACGGGCATTGAGCGCTACTTCGTGCAAAAAAGCACAACGTCCCTCCCACCCGGCGTGGCGGGCCGTTGAAATCGTCGTCGGATTGCAAGCTGTAGCAATGGGTTACGAAATCTCACGGTTGGCCACCACGAGTTGGCGGGCCGACCTTCGATGGATTGACACGTGACGATTTCCGGAATTTCGATATACTAACGCGCTCCCGATTTTCGGGAGTTCTGCAGGGTTTTTCGAAAGGTGCAATCGTGGCAGTGCGCATTCGCATGAAAAAGATGGGACGCAAGCATCGTCCCTATTTCCGGATCGTGGCGATCGACTCGCGCCAGCCGCGCGACGGGCGGACGCTCGAAGATCTCGGCACCTACGATCCGATGGTCAAGAACAAGGACAACCGCGTCACCCTCAAGCCGGACCGGGTGCGCTACTGGATGAGCATCGGCGCCCTGCCTTCCGAAAAGGTGCAGGCGCTTCTCGACAAGCATCTGAAGAAGGCCGAAGAGGCGGCGGCACAAGCCGCGGCCGCGCCGGCGCCGGAACCCGCGCAAAGCTGATGTCGCCATGCGCTTCGATGTCCTGACGCTGTTCCCGGACCTCTTTCAGGGCTATTTCACGCAAAGCCTGCTGAAGCTCGCCATTGACAAGGGGCTGGTCGATATCCGCGTCTGGAACATCCGCGACTGGGCGAAAGGAAAACACAAAAGCGTCGACGACCGCCCCTTTGGCGGCGGCCCCGGCATGGTGCTGATGCCCGAGCCGGTGTACGACGCGGTCGAAAGCGTCCAAGCTCAGGCCGATCCGGGTTTGCTGATCATGCTGACTCCCGGCGGCGAGCGCCTGACGCAACAGGTGGTTCAGGAACTGGCGACGCACAAACGGCTCTTGCTGTTGTGTGGCCGCTACGAGGGATTCGACGAACGCATTCGGCTCGGCCTGAAGCCGAGAGAGATTTCGATCGGCGACTTCATCTGCAACGGCGGCGAAGTCCCAGCGATGGTCGTGATCGACACGGTGATCCGCTATGTGCCGGGCGTCCTTGGCGACGAGGAAAGCGTCACGGACGAATCGCACAGCGAGCCAGGCCGGCTGGAGTATCCGCAATACACAAGGCCGCGCGTGTTCCGCGGCATGGAAGTGCCGGAGATCCTGCTGAGCGGCAATCACCCGGCCATCGCCGCGTGGCGCCAGCAGCAGTCGGAACAGCGAAGCCAACCGAACAAGAATGAGGAGCGATCATGAAAAACAAACTGATGGCCAAGGTCGAGGAGTCGGGCATCAAAAAGGAAGTGCCCGAATTCGAAATCGGCGACCAGGTCGACGTGCACCAGAAGATTCTCGAAGGCGAAAAGGAACGCACCCAGGTCTTCTCCGGCCTGGTCATCTCGCGCAAGGGCGAAGGCATGAACGAGATGTTCACGGTTCGCCGCGTCGTGCAGTCCGAGGGTGTGGAACGCACGTTCCCGCTGAATTCGCCGAAGATCGCCAAGATCGAGGTGAAGCGCTCGGGCAAAGTTCGCCGGGCGAAGCTGTACTATCTGCGTGACCGCGTCGGCAAGGAAGCAACGCGTTTGCGCGAGCGCAAGAAGAAGGTCAAGGTCGTGGTGCCGGGCACGCCGGACGCGCCTCCGCCGGAAACGCCCAAGACGTGATTTCGCTCACAACGCATCCCTGGTGGCGGCGCTGGTTCGGCAATCGCTCCGAACGCGCCGCCTCCCGCTTTTTACGCCAGCTCGGCTATCGCATTCTCCAGCACAACTTCTCCTGCAACCTCGGCGAGATCGACATCATCGCGCTCGACGCCAAGACAATCGTCTTCGTCGAAGTGCGCTCCACGGAAGCCGGCGACACATCGGGACCGGCGTTGTCGGTCGACGCCGCCAAGCAGAAACGTCTCACGCGGCTCGCGCTGTTCTATCTGCAATCACGTCAACTGCTCGATTGTGCGGCGCGCTTCGATGTGCTGGCGATCAGCTGGCCCGCGAACGCGTCGGAGCCGACGATTGTGCATTATCCGAATGCGTTCGAGGCGACCGATCGCTTTCAGATGTATTCGTGAACCCGGCGAGCCGCCACGCGTAAGCGTGCGGGTTACGCCATAACCCGCACGCTTACGCGTGACGGCTCGCCTAGCCCCCAATCTTGCCGCGGAAATACTCCATCGTCCGCTTCATCCCCTCTTCGCGTCCAACCTTCGGCTCCCAACCGAGCAACGTGCGAGCGCGCGTGATGTCGGGCTTGCGCACCTTCGGGTCGTCCTGTGGCAACGGCTTGAACACGATCTCTGCCTTGCCGCCGCTGAGTTTGACGATCTCCTTCGCGAAATCGAGGATGCTGACCTCGTTGGGATTGCCGAGATTGACCGGTTCGTGGAAGTCGGTGAACAGCAGGCGATAGATGCCGTCGACGAGATCGGTGACAAAGCAGAAGCTGCGCGTCTGTGAGCCGTCTCCATACACCGTCAATGGCTCGCCGCGCAAGGCCTGGCCCATGAGGTTCGGCACCACGCGGCCGTCGTCGAGACGCATGCGTGGGCCGTAGGTGTTGAAGATGCGGACGATGTGCGTGTTGATGTCGTGCTCGCGGTGGTAGGCCATGGTCATCGCTTCGGAGAAGCGTTTGGCCTCGTCGTAGACGCCCCGGATGCCGATCGGGTTGACGTTGCCCCAGTAATCCTCGCGCTGCGGATGGCGTTCGGGATCGCCGTAGACCTCGCTGGTGCTCGCAAGAAGGAAGCGGCTGTTCTTCGCCTTTGCCAGGCCGAGCGAGTTGTGGGTGCCGAGCGAGCCGACCTTGAGCGTCGCGATCGGATGCTTGAGGTAATCGACCGGGCTCGCCGGCGACGCGAAGTGGAGGATGTTATCAACGTCGCCATCGACTTCGACCTGATTCGAAATATTGTGTCGCAAGAATGTGAAACGCGGATTGTCGAGCAGGTGCTGCACGTTGACCGGGTTGCCTGTGATGAAGTTATCGAGGCAGATGACATCGTGTCCCTCGGCGAGGAAGCGTTCGCAGAGGTGTGAGCCGACGAAACCGGCGCCGCCGGTGATGAGTGTTCGCATGAGGGATACCTTTCCTGCGCGGACTACCCGGGAATCGCTGCTGGCATCCCGGGGCTTGGTTGCCGATCCAGGGCATCAAAATATGCTTATAGCATAGGGAGTATTCGCAAATCGAGGACCACGCATGGCCACGCGACCATTACGGACATTCACCGTGCTGCCCAATCTGCCGCCGGAACTGCAAGGATTGCAGGAACTCGCGTATGACCTGTGGTGGTGCTGGAACCACGACGCCATCTCGGTGCTGCGCCGCATCGACGAGAAAGGCTTCGACGCCAACGAGCACAGCCCGGTCCGCTTGCTCGCCAGCATCGGCCAGGAGCGTCTCGAAAAGCTCAAGGAGGACGAGGGCTTCATGGCCCAGATGCACCGCGTCCTTGAATCTCACCAGCGCTATCTCAACTCCACCACCACCTGGTTCCACGAAACCTACCTCAAGAAGGCCGACAATGTCGATGCCACCATCCAGCAATATCGGATGGCGTATTTCTCGGCGGAGTTCGGGCTGCACGAAAGCGTGCCGATCTACTCCGGCGGTCTCGGCCTGCTGGCCGGCGATCATCTGAAGTCGGCGTCGGATCTTGGCCTCCCGCTCGTTGGCGTGGGCCTGATGTATCGTGAAGGCTACTTCCGCCAATATCTCAATGTCGACGGCTGGCAGCAGGAACGCTATCCCGAGAACGACTTCTTCAACCTGCCGCTGATCGCCGAGACGAAAGCGGACGGGACACCGCTCCTGGTCGGCGTACCCTTGCCAGGGCGCGATGTGTGGATGCGGATCTGGCGCATCAATGTGGGGCGCGTGCCGCTCTACCTCCTCGACACGAACATTCCACAGAACAACGCCGACGATCGGCAGATCACCGCCCGCCTTTACGGCGGCGATCACGACATGCGCATCCGCCAGGAAATGGTGCTCGGCATCGGCGGCATCCGCGCGCTTCGCGCGCTCGGCAAGACGCCATCCGTCTGCCACATGAACGAAGGCCATTCCGCCTTCTGCGGCCTCGAGCGCATCCGCACCATGATGGAGTCACACGGCCTCGACTTCGCCGCCGCCCGTGAAGCCATCACCGCGGGTACCTGTTTCACGACGCATACTCCGGTCCCCGCGGGCAATGATGTCTTCGCTCCGCAGCTGATCCAGCACTATTTTGCGAGCTATTTGCCGGCGTTAAAAATCGACTGGAACGAGTTCCTCGGTCTGGGCCGGCAGAACCCGCGCGACTTCAATGAGCCGTTCTGCATGACCGTGCTTGCCCTGCGCCTGTCGAACATCTCCAACGGCGTCAGCGCACTGCATGGCAAGGTCTCGCGCAACATGTGGAAGGCGATCTGGCCCAACCTGCCCGACAGTGAGATTCCGATCATCTCGATCACCAATGGCGTGCATACCCGCACCTGGATGGCGGGGGACTATTCACTGCTCTACGACCGCTACCTCGGCGCCCACTGGGAACAGAAGCCGACCGATCACTCGATCTGGAACCGCGTCGACAATATCCCGAACGCGGAGCTCTGGCGCACCCACGAACGTCGCCGCGAACGGCTTGTCGTCTTCGCCCGCAATCGTGTCCATGCCCAGCTCGAACGGCGCGGCGCCACCCCGTCCGAAATCGCGCGTTCCGATGAGATTCTCGATCCGGAAGCGTTGACCATCGGGTTCGCCCGCCGATTCGCCACGTACAAGCGTGGCACGCTGATCTTCCGCAACCTCGAACGCCTGGCCGCCATCCTCAACAACAAGGAACGGCCGGTGCAGATCATCTTCGCCGGCAAGGCCCATCCACGCGACCACGGCGGCAAGGAGCTGATCGCCGAGATCATCCACGTCTGCCGGCGTCCCGAGTTCCGTCGGCGCATGTGCTTCATCGAGGATTATGACATCAACGTCGCCCGCTTCCTCGTGCAAGGCGTCGACGTCTGGCTCAACAATCCGCGCCGGCCGCTCGAGGCATCGGGCACGAGCGGCATGAAAGTCTGTATCAACGGCGGCCTCAATCTGTCGATTCTCGACGGCTGGTGGTGCGAAGGCTACAACGGCGAGAATGGCTGGGCCATCGGGGCAGGGGAGGAGTATTCCGACAACGACCGCACCTATCAAGACGACATTGAGAGCCGGACGCTCTACGACCTGATCGAGCAAGAGATCGTGCCGCTCTACTACAACCGGACGGCGGACGGGTTGCCGCGCGGCTGGATCAACTACATGAAGAATTCGATCCGGAGCTGCTGTCCGGTGTTCAACACGCATCGGCAGGTCGAGGAGTACATGCGTCGTTGCTATGTGCCTTCTGCAGATCGCTATGCCCAGCTTGTCACCGACAATCTGAAACCGGCCGCGGAATTGTCGCAATGGCGTCGCAAGCTGCTGCGCGAATGGCCGCAGGTGCGCGTGGAGCTGGTAGAAGCGGACGGCAAGGATGCGATGAAGGTCGGCGCGGAGTTCGAAGTGAAGGCGCGGGTGAGCCTCGGAACTCTGGCGCCGGAAGATGTCGAGGTCCAGCTGTTCCACGGCATCATCGACAATGCCGGCGAAATCCCGCAGCCGTCGACAGCGGCGATGCTGACCAATGGCGACAAGTCCGGGGCGACGTGGCTGTTCAAGGGCAAGATTCGCTGCCAGAACAGCGGCCACTACGGCTACGCCGTGCGTGTGTTGCCGCGCAACGCGAACCTTGGCAATCCGTTTGAGCCGGGCCTGGTTTGCTGGGGATGATGAAAGCCGAAGGCGTGCGCGGACTTGACGCCACTGCAATGACGTCACATCCGCGCACGCCTTCGGCGTTGCGGCTAAACAGTGTCGTCCTCATGGACGCTCTTCTTCGATGACAGGATGTGATGGCGCGCCGATAGCAGGCGCTCGATTTCGTCTTCGCTCAGCTCGCTAATGAATTTGCAGCCCAGCATCCAGCCGCCAGTGTTGCCGTGGCGCAGATGCACCACCTTCACGAACACGATGGCAGATTCGCGATCCATGTCGCCAGGCAACTCGATCGCCAGGCTGGTTCCTTTCTCGAAGCGACGCGGCAGGTGAAGGCACACGCCGCCTTGCGAGATATTTTGAATCGTCGCGTTCCAGCGCACCTCATGCGAGTCCGTTGCCGCCGCCGGCTGACACGTGGTCGGCAGGCTGCAGTCCTTGCGCTCATAGACTCTGCAATCTTGTAATGTGTGGGAAGAACGACCATTGTCTGCGGGGAATACATTTTGAGCCATGGGTCACCATCGAGTGCATGGGTTGGCAAAAAAGCCTAGCTTGTGAATACGCGGAGTCAAATTTTTCCGCTCTTTCCGAATGTGCCGATAACTCGGCTTGCATTTGACACTGCATCGGAATTGGCGTACCGTTCTGATGTGCCCATACGGAAGCGATCGGAACGGGACCTCAACATGTCACTCGCTGCTCAAGCCAACTCGCCCAAGGTCGCCATGAAACCTGCGGGAAGTGATCTGCGTCAGCATCCGCGCATCGTCTGTATCGACGGCAGTGTGCTGCGGCTGGCCGTGCGTCCCGAGTTCCGCGGCCGCAAGGCCATCATGCTCGACATTTCCACCGGCGGCATCGGCCTGGTCCTGCAGGATCCTGTGGACGCGGGCGCAACGCTCGTCTTCGAGCTCATCGACGACTCCGGCTCGAACTCGATCGGCCGGCTCGCACGCGTCCGCCATTGTCGTCCGCACCCGGTGCCTCCCGAGGCGCCGTGGCTGCCGAAGACGCCGGTCCTGTCCAAATTCTTTCGCTCGCTGTTGCGTATCGAACCGCCCAAGCCGGAAGGGCATGCGTGGTTTGTCGGCTGCGAATTCGATCGCCCGCTGAGCGAGGCCGATATGAAGGTACTCTTCGAACGCCTGCAAGCCGCGTACATGTAATCTCTTATTCAACCAACTGGACGTGGTCCGAGCCGCGCCCGTCAGGAAGCGGGGCCGCATCCCCGCGGCACACGAATCCGATAGATACTGACCGCTTCCTCACGGGCGCGGCTCGGACCACATTTCCGGTCCTGCACATTGAACCTGTTTCTCACACACGTCTCGCAACTGTTCCCATCATGACAATGAGATATACTATCTATGCAGTGTCCGATCCTGCAACCTCGGCCTCCGAAGCATTCGAATGACCCCGAGCGGCACCGGCCCTTATCTGGTCACCAAGCGCGATGACGGCTATGGCGATGTCCTGCCGTTGCAGCAGGGCCAAATCTACACCATTGGCCGAGCCAACACCAATCGCATCGTCCTCAAGGACGAGCTGTGCAGCCGTGATCACGCCGAGGTCTACTTCGCCGAGGACCGCTGGCGTCTGCGCGATCTCAAGAGCCTCAATGGCACGCGCATCAACGGCGACCCGCTCGACAGCGAATGGGAGCTATCGCCGGGAGACGAATTCCAGGTCGGCAAATCGCGATTCATCTTCGTCGAGCAGATCGAAGAATTGCCGCAGATCCCGCTGCCGTCGCTCAAGGATACGATCTCGATCAAGAAACGTCTGACGGCGTCGCGCTTCCTGACGCCGAACCCGGAAGAGATCGATGCGGAGATGACGGCGGTGCCTGGCCGTCCCGGCCTGGGCCGGGACCTCATGCAGCTCTATCGCCTGTCGCTCGACATGGGCACAGCGACCACGTTCAACGACCTCGCCGATGTGGTTCTTGACGGCCTGATCGCCGCCGTGAAGGCCGAGGTCGGCGCGATCCTGCTGGTCAAGGAAGGACGCGAGCTCGAAGTCGCCTCGGTGCGCCCGGACGGTCCCGCCAAGCGTCTCTATTCGCCGGTGTCCGAATTCGTGACCAACGAGGTGATGAGCAGTCGCGAGGCGATCCTTGCGGAGGACGTCGCCCGCAACCGCTATCTGAGCCAGCGCGAGAGTATCACGCGCCTCGGCGCGACCAGCCTCATCTGTGCTCCGGTGATCTATCAGGAGAAGATACTCGCCCTCGTGCATCTTTACTGCACCGATCCGCACAAGTCGTTTTCGAGCGAGGACCTCGAATTCACGATCGCCGTTGCCAAGCACCTCGGCCTCGTGATGGGGCAGATGCAACGGCAGGATTCGCTGCAACTCGAGAACCGCGCGTTGCGCGAGCAACTCCACGTCGAGAGCGAACTGGTCGGCGACAGCACCGCGATCAAGACCATCCACGAACAGATCGGCCGGGTCGCTCCCACCACGGCGACCGTACTCGTGCGTGGCGAAAGCGGCGTCGGCAAGGAACTCGTCGCCCGCGCCATCCATTATTCCAGCCCGCGCAGCGACGGCCCGTTCATCTGCCTCAACTGCGCCGCCATCACCGAGACGCTGCTCGAAAGCGAACTCTTCGGCCACGAACGCGGCGCGTTCACCGGCGCCACCGAGAAGAAAATCGGCAAGTTCGAGGCCTCCGACCACGGCACGATCTTTCTCGACGAGATCGGCGAGATGGCGTTCAACACGCAGGCGAAGTTGCTGCGCGTCCTCGAGGGCCATCAGTTCGAGCGCGTCGGCGGGCACGCGGCAATCCGTGTCGACGTGCGCGTCGTCGCTGCCACCAATCAGCCGCTCGAACAGCTCATCAAGGAGAGCAAGTTCCGCCGCGACCTGTTCTATCGATTGCAGGTGGTGGACATCCGCGTGCCGCCGTTGCGCGAACGGCGCACGGATGTGCCGATCCTGGCGGAGCATTTCTTGAAACGCTTCGGCCGCGAGACGGGCCGAAAGATCCGCGGCTTCACGCCGGCGGCGCTGCGCAAGATGACGGAGTACGACTGGCCCGGCAACGTCCGCGAGCTGAAAAACGTCATCGAGCGCGCGGTCGCGCTCGCCCGCAGCCCGCAGCTCGATGTCACCGACATTTTGCTGTCATCGCTGGAGATTCCGGACGCCAGCGTCGATTTGAAGTCGGACGCGTTCGCGCCGATCTCGCTGGAGGAGCTGGAAAAACGGCACATATTGCAAACACTGCATCACACCGACTGGAACAAGAGCCAGGCCGCAACGATTCTCAAGATCGAACGTTCTACGCTGGATCGTAAGATCAAATCATACGGCTTGAAGAAAGACAATTGATCCGCTCTTGATACCCTTGTTCCCAGGCTCCGCCTGGGAACACACTACCGCGAGGCTCAGCCTCGCATCGTCGCGCGACAACGTTGTCCCTCTTCGGCGACACGGGCCCCTGACGGAGGAATGCATTGTCGCGCGACGATGCGAGGCTGAGCCTCGCGGTAGTGTTCCCAGGCAGAGCCTGGGAACAAGAGGTTAGGTCGGCAACGGATTCCGCGCAAAGATCCATTCCTCGATCGGCCGTCCCTCGATCAGATGTTCGCGCACAAAGCGCTCGATCTTGTCCGGCGTCATCTCCTTGTACCAGGTCCCTTCCGGATAGACGAGCATCGTCGGTCCGTGGACGCAGATACGCAGGCAGCCGACACGCGTGCGCTGGCAGATGTGGTCGCCGCTCTGCAGTCCTGCGTCCTTGAGCGCTTGCTTGAGCGTCTCCCACGATTTCTCGCCGATCTCGGTTTCGCAACACTTCGGTCCCAGACACAGGAACACGTGCCGTTCGATGGCGCCGATGCCGACTTTCTTGCAGACCGCCGCCAATTGTTCACCCTGGTCAGCCATGAATGGTTCCTCGCTAATCGTAAATCGCGGCCCGAATATGGCGCACAATCTCCGCAAAAATCAGAATGCTCGCCGTGAACCCGATCACGCCGAGCCAATCCCAGACGCCGAGCGGCTCCACCTTGAACACCGGGCCTCCGAAACTGACGATCAGAATCTGACCAAGCGCCGTGACGCCCGCGATCGTCAGAAACGTCGGGTTGCGCAGAATATGATGGAATCCGCTATGCTCAGGCGTGAGCGCACGACAGTTGATCTGGTTCCATATCTGGAAAAACACGTAGATCGAGAAGAACAGCGTCGTTTGTCGAATCGTGAATTCCTCGGTGCGTTCGCCGCCCGCCAGAAATCCATGTTGCATCGCAACCAGGAGCGCCAGCATCACGACCAGAAAAAATGTCGCTGTGATGCCGATCGTCCAGAGCATCGTCGGCGTCACGATGTTCTCGTCGCGCTTCTTGGGGGGCAGTTGCATGACGCCGGGGCGCGGTGGTTCCGAGCAGAGGGCGATCGACGCGAACGTGTCCATGATGACGTTGATCCACAGCAATTGCAACACCGTGAACGGCGCCTTCACGTTGAAAAACAGGATCCCCAGAAACGTGATCGCCAGCGCACTTACGTTGATCGTCAATTGAAACTGGATGAAGCGCTGAATGTTCTCGTACAGCGAGCGACCCCAGTGCACCGCGTTGACGATCGTCGAGAACGCGTCGTCGAGCAGCACGATCTTGCTCGCTTCCTTGGACACCTCTGTTCCGGCAATGCCCATCGCCAGTCCGACATCCGCTTTCTTGAGGGCCGGCGCATCATTCGTGCCGTCCCCCGTGACCGCAACCACCTCGCCAAGCTCCTGTAGTAATCTTACCAGCCGATACTTATCGAGCGGTTTTGCCCGGGCCACGATGCGCAAGCCCGGCAAATGACGTTTCAGCTCGTCATCGCTGAGTTGCTCGAGGCGCTGACTCGTCAACACGGCGGCGCCGTCGGTATCGATCGGCTCATCGGCGCGGCTGATGAGGCCGACCTCGAAGCCGATGGCGCGGGCCGTCTCGACCGCGTCGCCCGTGATCATCTTCACGTCGATGCCGGCGTGACGACACTCCCTGACTGCATGCTTGACATCATCGCGCAGCGGATCGCGAATGGCCACGAAACCGACATAGACGAGGTCTTCGTGCAGTGAATTGCGTTTAGCGTGCAGATCTTCCACGCGCATGTCGCAGGGCAGGGGGGCGTACGCAAACGCCAGCGTGCGCATCGCTTGCAGGGCTGATTCCTGCAAACGTACGCCGATCGATTGCCGCATGTCGTCCTTGAGTGGTTGCGGTCCATTGTCCGCGCCAATGAACTGCTGGCAGGAATCAAGCAATGCTTCCGGAGCGCCTTTGACGAGAGCAAAGAGACGGCCATCGCGTTCAATGACCGTCGTCATGTGCTTGCGTTCGGAGGAGAAGTGGATCTGGTATTTGGCCGCATACTGCGTGCGAAAGTCACCGTACGCAATGCCCGCGTCGCCCAACCAGTGTAGCAATGCTCCTTCGGTGCTGCTGCCGATCGTCACGGCCTTGTCGTGTTTGTGCTCGATGTTGGCCGTCGAATTGACGGCGGCGATCAGGGCCAGCCAGTCAACCGGCCGCATCGGTCTCCCCTCTCCCCCTGGGAGAGGGGCAGGGGGTGAGGGCCGAACTCGCAGCGGCAAAATTTCGTCGCCGGGCGCAGGTTGGGAATTACCGGAATCGCTGGTACTTCCGCCCTCACCCCCGGCCCCTCTCCCAGGGGGAGAGGGGCGAAATGCCGGCGAACCGTGCTCGTGCACCTCGTTGGCCCACGACACTCGTTCGACGCGCATGCGGTTCTGCGTCATGGTGCCGGTCTTGTCGGAGCAGATCACGGTGGCGGAGCCGATGGTTTCGCAGGCCACGAGCTGGCGCACCAGCGAGTTGGCGCGCGTCATCTTGCGCATCGCCATCGCCAGCGATACCGTCACGCTCATCGGCAGCCCCTCCGGCACCGCGACCACGATGATGATCACCATCGTGACGACGTAACCGAGCAACTCGCGCAGCACGTCGAGTAACTGGTTGCCGTCCGCGGGCCAGAAGATGTCGTGCGTCACGATGCCCCGAACGAGCTGGGCGGCGAAGATGAGAATAGCTGCGATGTAACCGATCGTGCTGATCAGGCCGGCGAGACGTTCCAGCTTTTGCTGCAGCGGCGTCAGCTCCTTCGAGATCGTCAGCTTGCGTTTGACGCGCGTGGTGTCGTCGCCGGTTTCGTCGTCATCCGACATCAGCCGGCGTGCGATCTGGCCGAGCGACGTGTCGTCACCAACTTCGGTGACGAGCATGCGAGCGGCGCCATCGACGACCTGGGTGCCGCGATAGAGGTCGTCGTCGCGATCGACGGTCTTCGCCACCGGTTCTGACTCGCCGGTCATCAGCGACTGATCGACCTGCAGTTCGGTGGCTTGCACGATGCGGCCGTCGGCAGGAATCTCGTCGCCGGTCTCGAGCAGGACGATATCGCCGACGACGATGTCTTCGATCGGCAAGCTGCGGACCCGGCCGTCGCGCAGCACCTTCGCCTGGATCACGTCCTTGCGAGCGTTGAGTACCTCGAACTCGCGGTCGCTCTTGTACTCGCTGGCAAAGGCGACGCCGGTCGCGAGAATGACCGCGATCATCACGGCAAGGCCTTCGACGAGCAGGTGCCCGTCGGCAGCGGCGACGCCGAAGAGTACGAACGCGGAAACAAACATCACCGTCGGCACCCATTCGCCCCTGCGGCGCGCGGAGACGATCGCAACCAGGGCCAACAGTATTCCCAGAGGGATGCCGCCGGTTAGCGGATCGATCTTGAACAGATCGACGATCATGGACAAGAGCGCAGCCGCGAGCAGGATCTTGATGATGGGTTCATCGAATTTGTCGAGGAACCTGCGCCAGAGTGGCTCGCGGAGCAGGGGGGCGAGCGTGTTGCGGCCGAAGTGTTGCCGGCTGACCTCGACGGCGCTCGCGGACAGCCCGGTCGCGGGATCGGCAGGAACGTGCTTGACGATGTCGGCGAGCGTACGCATGGGATTGTGTGGTTAATGGTGATTCTGTTTGAGGAACGCGGACCACTAACCACAATCGACTACTGCTCCATGATTTCCTTCGACTTCTTGTCGCCCAGTTCGTCGATCTTGCCTTCGTATTTCTTGAGGAGGTCCTGCACCTGTTCCTTGCCCTGATCGCGGTCGTCCTCCGTCATGGCCTTGTCCTTCTCGGCCTGATCGAAGTGCTTGTTGGCGTCTCGACGAATGTTGCGCGCGGCAACCTTCGCGTCCTCGCTCGACTTCTTGATGACCGCGACCATCTTCTTGCGCTGATCGCCCGACATCGACGGCACCTGCAAGCGGATCATCTTTCCGTCGTTGTTCGGGGCCATGCCGAGATCGCTCGAGCGGATGGCCTTTTCGATATCCTTCAGACAGCTCGCATCGAACGGCCGAATGACGATCGATTGCGGATCGGGGCAATTGATCTGGGCCAGCGTTTTGAGCGGCGTCGGTGAGCCGTAGTACTCGACGCGCAGGTTATCGACGAGGGCCGGCGTGGCACGGCCGGTGCGCAGGCCGCGCAACTGGTCGGAGAATACGCTCACGGCCTTCTCCATGCGCTCTTCGGCGTCGAACAGGATTTCTTCGGATGTCATGACCAGTCCTCAGAGTGGCTAGTGACTAGTGGCTAGTGGCTAGAGAATTTCGAAGGCCACTGAGCAATCGACCAACTTCATTAACGAGCACCATCACCTCGGCTAATTCTTCTTTTTTAGATACTCCAGCCGCTCGGCAATTGTTAGTTGGGTCTCCACTTCACCGAGCGAACCTCGAGCAATGGCGAGGAAATTCAAGAAATCTCTGGTGGAACTGCGGCATTGTCCTTCGGCGATATTCGACGGCACGGACACAGCCGCTCGTCGTATCTGTTGTCGAAGACCATATACTTCTTCCTTGGGAAACGCAGCCGTGCGACGGTAGACAAGGATCACCAAGTCGATGGCCTTTTGCCACACGATCAAATCTTTGTAGCTTTTCAGGGCCATGTACCGCTTCCCAACTAGCCACTGGCCACTAGCCACAAGCCACTAGTTTGTTTCCACGAGCGTGCCGATCGGATGGCCGGCGATGGCGCGCTCGATGTTTCCCTCTTTGTTGAAGTTGAACACCAGGATCGGCAACTTGGCCGTTCGGCACATATCGATCGCGGCGGCGTCCATGACGCGCAGATTGTCCCGGATGACCTGGGCGTGCGTCAGCTTGTGATACTTCTGTGCATGCGGATTGATCTCGGGATCCTCGGTGTAGACGCCGTCCACCTTCGTTGCCTTGAGCAGGATGTTGACTTCGAGTTCACATGCACGCAGTGCCGCGGCAGTGTCCGTGGTGACGAACGGGTTGCCGGTGCCGCCTGCGAGTATGACGATGCGGCCCTTTTCAAGGTGGCGAATGGCACGGCGATGAATGTAAGGCTCCGCGATCGTCTCCATGTTCATCGCGGTCATGAGGCGCGTCTCGCAGCCGATGCTCTCGAGGGCGCTTTGCAGAGCCATGCCGTTGAGGACGGTGGCAAGCATGCCCATGTAGTGGGCGGTGGTTTTCTTGATGATAGCGCCGCTGCCGGAGAATTGCTCGCCGCGGAGCAGGTTGCCGGCGCCGATGACGAGGGCAAGCTGGACGCCGCGACCATGAACCTTCTTCGCTTGCGTGGCGATGGTGAGCGTATCATCGATGCTGATGCCGGTTTTGCCCGGGGAGCCGAAGCCTTCGCCCGAGAGCTTGAGCAGCACGCGCTTGTATTTGGGTTTCAGTGGATCGACAGAATCTTCCATGGATGAGGTGTTCCGTAGGGTGGGTCGAGCGCAGCGAGGCCCACCGATGCTGGCAAGCGAGTGGTGGGCCTCGCTGCGCTCGACCCACCCTACAGGAGGATATTATATCAACCGCTCACACCGTCAGCATCCGGTCGCGCGATGCGATCTCCCAGCGGTCGACGACCTGGTTGTTCTCGACGACATACGCGAACTGATGCAGGGCACACGTCGGGCAGACATGGGCCGGCATGGCATAAGCCACATCGCCCGGCTGAAATCGTTCCGCGTCCGGCGTCTCGACCACGAGATGTTCCTCGTTGTGCAGGACTTGATCGCCTTTGACGTCTAGAAGCACGCAGCGTTTGCCGGCGGGGGGATCGGACGCAACGGCCTTGTAGCCAAGGTCGAAGGTGACGCGCGTCGGCGTCGGCCGGCTGATCACGCGCGTCAACAACAGTGCGGCCGGCGTGAATTCGCCGAGGTCCTGGAACCATTGGCCGTAGTTGAAATCGTTGAGCACGCAGGTGCCCGGCGAACATTCGGCGCCGGCGATCTCCATGGCCGCGAATACCGGGAAAGTCGGCGTGCCGCCGCAGACCATGCGCGGCACGGGTAGGCCCGCTTTCACGAGAGCGTCGCGCATCTCCAGCACCGGCGCGAGCATCGCCTGCACCGCGGCCTTGCGCTCCTCCGGCGGATGTTGATGGTTGTGCCCGTCGTAAACGTGCAGCCCGCCTGGCTTCACGCCCGGCGACTTCGCCAGCATCTCGTACAACCGACGCGCCTCGGCGCCCGCGGCAATGCCGGTTCGATGCTGGCCGACGTCGATGTCCAGCAACACTTCCGCTTGCACGCCTGCCTTTGCCAGCGCCGCGGACAGCTGCTGGATGCCGACGGCGTGGTCTTCGATGGTTGAGAACTTGCTGCCGGGGTACTTCTGGATCAGCTGAGCGAAGCGAGCACAATTCGGCCCGACCAGCGGATACGACAGCATGATGTCCGGCACCTCGCACTGCGCCAGCATCTCCGCCTCGGCGATGGTCGCGCATTTCTGCTTGGTGATGCCGGCCTCGCGTTCCATGCGCACGATCTGCCGCGTCTTGTGCGTCTTGACGTGCGGCCTCAGACGGTCGGGATTACCGACGCGCTTGACGAGATTCTGAATGTTGCGCGCGATGAGCGATTTGTAAAAGATCAAGCTCGGGCTGAGAACTTGCGACGGATCCTTGATCACATATTCAGCGTTCATGTGAGATGCCTCAGAGCCACGGAGATTGAACTAGAATCGGTCAGCATTGAATACCAAAAGGAGCCACGGATGAAACACGGATGAAACACGGATAGGGACTTGTCAGTACACCATCCTCTTAAATTCGACCTTGTCACGGCCAAAATTGATGAGAAGCCCAACCTTAATTCCGGTCGCCTTCAACTCATTGAGCAGCTGAGCTTCGTCCGATTTCTGGTAATCCCGGGCAACTTTCAGTTCGACAATAACGTTATTTTCGACCAAGAAATCGGCTTCGTAATAGCCGACATGCACGCCTTTGTAATACACATCGATCCGTCGTTCCGCTTCGACCATGATTCCGCGCATGCGAAGTTCCACGAGCATTGCCTGTTGATAAACCTTTTCCAGAAAGCCGTAGCCAAGAACCCGGTGCACCTCAAATGCCGCCCCAATTATTTCTTCGGTGATGTCCTTGTGCAATAATTCCACGGCTCATCTCCCAAAGAATCTTGTCTTCATCCTTGACGTTGTCCTGGTCAGGTATTTATCCGTGTGCATCCGTGTTTCATCCGTGGCTCTCTTATGTATTCCTTAATCGTTCCGCGGCCGTTGACGCTGTTGCTTGGTCTGCGATCGCATCTTCTTATCCTGGAGGCGCCGCCGCTTGGAACCGCGCGAGGGGCGCGTCTTCTTCCGCGGCTTCGGCGTTTCGAGCGCTTGCAGGATCATCGCGCGCAGCTTGTCGACGCAGTCCTGGCGATTGCGGTCCTGATCGCGCGTTAGCTGCGAGGATATGATAAGCTCCCCCTCCAGCGTGAAAAAGCGCTTTTGCTGTAGAGCGAGGCGATTTTTTACCTCCTCGGGCAACGCTATCGAGGCAGCGATGTTCCAGCGCAATAACGCCTTCGACGCCACCTTGTTGACGTTCTGGCCGCCAGGGCCGCCGCTACGCGCAAAGGTCCACGCCAGCTCGGTCTCGGGAATATGCACGTTGGGAGTGATTTCCAGGCTCATCGCAGTTATCCTATGAATCCAATTGTGGCAGCAAATTTGTGCTATTCCTTCATGAAGTCTTCACCGCCGCCGGCACGGAGTTCTCATAGTCCATGCCGTAGCCTCACTTGACTATTTGCATCCTTTGAAGGGCGATTGTTTCATGAGTCGGCCGCACGTTACGCGTTCTGCAACGAATGGCAATCATGGAGAGACGACACCAGAGGAGCAATCGCTGGTTCACGTTCATGCCAGCTTGCAGGCGTTGCACGATCGCATCATTGCCTTTGAAAAATCGATGGCATCGCTGCTGGATGATGTGCATGCTGAGCGGCACGATAGCGCTCGTAATCTGTTGCACTACATTGGATTTCGCCGCGATGACGTGCGCGAACTGCAGGAATCGCTGGCAGCGCTCGGGCTGTCCTCGTTGGGCCGCTCTGAGGAATGTCTGTTGAGTTCGCTGCAGCGCGTGCTTGGATTGCTGGAACGCAGCCAGCACAGGTCAGTCGTGGCTCGCCCGGAGGCGCCGGTGGAGTTCGAAGAGGGCAGGGAGCTGCTGACACGCAATACCGACGCGCTCTTTGGGCCGGCGCCGCCGCATCGGCAGGTCCGCATCATGGTGACGATGTCGACCGAGGCGGCCCAGTCGTACGAACACGTCCGTGCTCTCCTCGAGAACGGCATGGACTGCATGCGCATCAACTGCGCTCATGACGATCGCGACGCCTGGAAACGAATGATTGATCACCTGAAGCGCGCGATGGAGGTGAAACAGAAACCGTGCAAGGTGCTGATGGACGTGGCAGGGCCGAAGCTACGCACCGGTCCGATCGCGCCGGGGCCGGCAATTCACCGCTGGCGACCGACGCGCAACGCCACCGGTCGTGTGGTCCGGCCGGTCCGAGTATTGCTGACCGCGTCGCCTGACGAACTGGCGCCGGAGGCCGACTTTCAGATGGTGGTCCCACGCCCCTGGCTGAGGGGGATGCGGACCGGCGATCAGATCGTCTTCAAGGACGCACGCCACTCCGAGCGCAAGGTGCGCGTCGTGGAGGTTGGCCCCGAACAAGCGGTCGGTGTCTGCCAAAAGACGGCCTACCTGACTCCCGGTTTGAAATTGCGCCTGCGGCGGCGCGGCAGGAATAGTAAGCAATGGCAAACGCTCGATCACGCCCGGCTCCGCCATGTTCCCCCCACCCAGCAGTCGATTCTCGTAAAGCCGGGGGAACGCCTCTTCATGACGGCGCGTCCGGGGCTTGGCCATCCCGCCACTCGCGATGAGGCAGGCAACATTCTCGAGCATGCCATCATCAGCTGTACGATTGCCGAGGTCTTCGCCGATCTTCAGGTCGGTCAAGCGATCTGGTTCGATGACGGTAAAATCGGCGGCCGGCTGATGCAGGTCGCGCCGGAAAGCGTCGAAGTCGAAATTACGCACGCTCATTCCGAGGGGAGTAGGATCGGCGCCGACAAGGGGATAAACCTGCCCGACACGCATCTTCGCCTCGACTCGCTGACCGCCAAGGACATCGAGGATCTGCAGTTCATCGTCGGCCATGCTGACCTGGTCGGTTATTCGTTCGTCCGCACCCCTCACGACGTGGCGATGTTGCATGAGCATCTACGCCGTCTGGGCGGAGACCGCCTTGGTATCGTACTCAAGATCGAAACGCGCGAGGCATTCGAACATCTGCCGCACTTGCTGTTGTCCGCGATGCGCGGTCCGCGTACCGGCGTCATGATCGCGCGCGGCGATCTTGCCGTCGAGTGCGGCTATGAACGGCTGGCGGAGTTGCAGGAGGAGATTCTCTGGTTCTGCGAGGCGGCTCACATGCCCGTGATCTGGGCGACGCAGGTTCTCGAGCATCTCGCCAAGGAGGGAACGCCGTCACGCGCCGAGATCACCGACGCGGCGATGGGAGTGCGGGCCGAGTGCGTCATGCTCAACAAGGGGACGCACATCGTCCAGGCTGTGAAGACGCTCGACGACATTCTCACGCGCATGGCGGCGCACCAGCTGAAGAAACGGGCCATGCTGCGGCCGCTGAATTTGGCTGGTAGATTCGCCGAGTGAAACAGACGAGTAATCCCCGTTAGCGGCCGCCCGCCTGGATGACGTTGCCACCGGGCGGCACAAGCGGCTCGATGCGCAGGTCGTCGAAGTAGACGGTGCCGACGCCCGTGAGCGCGACCGTCATGCTGATCGCGCCCGATGCAGGGACGCGGCGGTAGACCGTGAACTTCTTCCATCCCGTCGGCGCCGAGAAGCGGATCGCGAGCGGTTCGCCGCCCGCGCTGTCGTACATCAGGGCGCCGTCCGGCGACGCGGTGATCGGCTGCGGGATGTTGACCATGCCACTCACTTGCACCAGTGTTCCCGGCGGCAACTTCACCGCGGGACTCGTCAAGGCAAGCACGGTGCGCTCCAGCGCCGGCGGCGTCGCCTTGCCGAAGCGCGGCTTGATTTGCAGCATCAGGCATTGGCGACCTTCGACCGGCGCATCCTTCACCGTCTTGGGGGCGGTGGTCTTGGGATCGGGCTTCACCAGGCTCTTGAGGTCCTTCCGCTCGGGTTCCGCTTTCACTTCCTTGCGGGCGATACGCATGTCCGTAACTCGCTCCGCGGTCAGGTCGAGATCGTCGAGCGAATCCTTGACAAGCTTCCACGATTCTTGGACGCGCTCGGGAGCGAGTTCGAAGTCGCCGCCGATGAGCACGTTCGTCGCCGGATTGCACGGGCGGACCTCATTCATGAACTGCCAGTGACGGGGCAATGTGTAATAGGTGACGGCGTAGGGACTGGCAACCGGCGTATCCATGCCGCGCACCGCCTTCTCCCAGTGCGCCCGCATCAGGATGCGAAGTGGACGCAACGCGCGTTCGGCTTCGTGATACGCCTCGGCGAAATTGCGCGCCTTCCACATCTCCTCGGATCGCGCCGTGCGCTTGCGGCAATCCTCGAGCAAGGCGTTGCCGTCGGGCAAGGTGACGCCGAGCTTTTCCAGTTCGATGTGAACCTTCGCAACCTTGTCGTATTCGTAGACCGCCATGTCGTGCGACCACTGGGCGGCTTGCTGACGCTTGGAGCGGGCCATGTCCTGGAAGCGGCCCATCAGGTTCGCGTCGTTCGTGAACACGACCATCGACGTCAGGCCGAACTCGGGCAGCACCACCTGCTGTCCCTTGTCAACGCGCGTCACCTTCAAGCCACGCACCTCGCCGGGCGTCACTTCCCACGCTTGCATCGTGATCGGCACCTGCGGCACCACCATCGACAACTTCGACACCGCGGCCTGGCCCGGCACGAATTGCGAGAACCGGCCGTGCCAGATCGGCATCACCAGCACGCCCTGGCTGCAGCGCATCACCGCGGCCTTGATCTCGGGGTGATTGGTGTCGATCCACTGCGGCGTGTCACTGGAGGTGACGAGCATGTCGCGCATCATGTCCAGCTCTTGATTCAGCAGGGCACAGCACAACAGGCGATCGCGACCCTGATGACTGTCGGCGAGAAAGCGGTCCGACCAGAAGCCCAGGCCGCGACAGCCGGACGCCACCGCGGAATAGGCAAGCAAACGAACCTGCTCCGGTTGCGGGCCGACCGGTTCCTTGAACTCGGCCTGCGTCGACTGGTTGTAGAGCATCGTGCCGTACCACTCGGGCAAGTGCGTCTGAATCCAGGTCCAGGTGAACGTGTTCGGGTTGGCAAGCTTCTGCCGGGCCTCGAGCCATTCGCGATACTTCGGCAGTTCCATAGTCGTCATCAGCGGGAAGCGATGCACGCCCATGAGCTGAATCGTGCGCGAGTACGGCATCAGGCCGTCCCAGACATTGCCGGCAATCGGATGGGTGGGGTCGGCTTGATGAGCGGCGGAAACCTGGCGCGCTACAACGTTCGCCTTTTCGTAGTCGAGCACACCAGGAATGTGGCGGAACAAGATCGCGTCGTTGTCCGCGAAACGGCTAGCCTGCTTGGTAAGCTCTTCGGGAGCCAAGGGCAAGCCGTCATCATTGAGCACTCGCAGTTCCGGTACGACCCACAGGCCAAGCTCAGCGGCCTCATTGACGAGCGATGGGTTCACCTTGCCATCAAAGCAGACTGTGTTGAAGCCAGCGTTGCGCAACACGGGCAGCATCGTGTCGGTGTAGCGGATGATCCGGAAAAACATTTTCTGCTTGCCAACGATCAGGCGATTGCCTTCGAATCGCACCGCGGAGCCCGGAGCCCCGCGGGTCGGGATCTTTGGAGTATTGTTGTTGTCGAGGTTGGCCACCGGCACAGGCGAAGTGACGGGCCCAATTTCGAGATCATCGACCCAAACCTTGGTCGGTCCCGGACCGGCGTACACGTTGAGTACCAGCGCATCGATGTAGGCGTCAGTCATGTCGATGGCGCGGCCATATTGCGCGTTCATCAACGGCTGCAGTGTCTTGAGCAGATTGACCGTGCGGCCAAGTTCGAGGAGCTGCCACTGCCCGGTCTGTTCGTAGGTGAAGCTGCCCTTGTCGTTATTGCCCGGAATATAGGTGGTCAGCACATTTTGGAGATTGTTCGGATCGCGCTGGTTCGGCAGGACGACGCGAGCCATCAGCTTGATGCCGGGCCGATTGGCGCGCATCCAGACCGCGGCGCGAAGCTCCTCCGTGATCGGCGCCTTGCCGATCGGATAGATGTAATGGATGAACTTGCCCGGCTTGACATCGAGATCGATGTATTCGCTGCCTTGCCCATTGTGCGGCTCACGGTCGTCGATCTTGTGCGCGACCTCATCGAAGGCGGCGTCGGCGCCCCCCTTCGAGAAGCCAATCTTGGCCTCGAAGCTGTTCTTGTGAATCGAAGTCTGGGCGAAGGCCCAGTTCGCGAAGGCAAACAGACCGCCGAGCAGCGCCGGCACAGCGATCATGGTCAGCTTCGAAAATCGGCCGTGTGTCATGGTGGTGTCCTTCCCAACTCGTGAGGATCCATGCAGCGGCGGCTTGTAACAGATGATGCGTTAACGGAAAAGAGCAGTTGTGTTGCCGTTTGTTTACACTGGCGAAGCAGGGCAGGGTGGAAATCTCGTGAAAACGACGTATTTCGACCCGGCAGGCGCGATCGGCAGACTGGCACGGGAATTGCAAAAGATAGGTGAAATCACCACCCTTCACCACTGCAACACGAGGAAGCAGGGTAACTCAATGGCGAAGCCGACGACCGAATGGCGTAAAGACCAGATTCCGACCGAGCTGATGGAATTGAAGAAGCACATCGAAGAGCTGCCGTTGCACCTTCGTCAGCGTTTGCTTCCGCTATGTGAACGCCTGCACCACTATACGCGCTTGCATAGCCGGCTTCTGCGGATCGCGCAGGAAGCGGTCGATCAACTTCAGCTCGACGCGAAATACTTGCAGTTCGACCTCGAAGCGACGCGCCGCGAACGGGACGAGCTGCAACGCGAATTGCCGGGCAACGACGAGATCCAGTAGTCGCATATCGCCGCTCGCGGCGTAGCACACAGACTGCTACGCCGCAAAGCGGCGGACTCACACCTGCCGCCAGCGCTCGCGCACCTGCGCGGGCGTCGCCGTCCCGGTGACGCCAATCTGCTGAATCGTGATGGAAGCGATAAGGTTCGCGAACGCGGCCGCTTCGGCGAGCCCGGCACCGCTTGCCAGGGCACAGGCCAGGGCCGCACTGCTGCTGTCACCGGCGCCGACAATGTCGATCGGTCCTGTCACCGGATAGCCCGGCACCTCGAGCAACGGCTTATCGCTCGACGGCGCCACCAGCATTCCCTTTTCGCCACGCGTGCAAAACACGGGACGATTGCACATTTGCGACATCTCGCGCAGAATTGCCGGCAGGTCCGTCCCGTTTCGGCGCGCTCGCTTGCATTCACGTTCGTTCGGCTTCAGCCAGGTATTGCGGAAAAGCCCAATGCGCTCGCGGCTGTCGACGATGACGATCTTGTCCGGATCGTGCGCGGCCAGGTCTGCGAGGCGATCGCGCACTTGCTCCGTGACGACGCCGCACTCGGCTTCGCTTACCTGATCGAGCACGAGTAACACGTCGAACGCCGACCAGTTCTCGGTGAGGCGCCGCAGAATCGACGTCTCGACGGCTGCCGGCAGGGGCTGTCGATTCTTGATGTCAAGACGATTCAGCTCGCGCGCCGGCTCTCCCGCAACCTGCAACATCGGCTTCGTGTACGTCGGCGTACGGCGAATGTCGGTCCTGGTGAGATTGCCCAGGTCCACGCTCGGCATCTTCTGCAAGGCCTGCACGAGTTCGTGGCCTTCGCCATCATCGCCGATCATGGAGATCGGCAGGACGCGGCCCACGCCGAGCGCGACGAGGTTGTTGATGACGGTCCCGGCAGCGCCGGGATACGAGCGCACGCCCACCACCTGATATGCGTCGAGTTCCGTCTCTATCGACGGCTCTGTCAACGATGCATCGAGATCGAGGTAACGGTCGAGGAAGAGGTCGCCGAGAACGCCGATGGTGCGCTGCGGGATGGCGGCGAGGATGTTGTCGATGACGGCAGCGGTCAGCACGAGTCACTCCAGCGTGATTCCGGTTTCATGCCAGGTTGCGGGCAACGGCGCCGTCAGCGTGATCGGCTCGTAGCGCAGCGGATGCTGAAACGTCAAGCTACGCGCGTGCAGCGCGATGATCCGGTCGCGCGGCGTTTCCGCCGCCGGCCCGAAGGAGCGCGTCGAGCCATAGAGCGCATCCCCGGCGAGCGGATGGCCATGCAGCGATGCTTGCAGGCGAATCTGGTGCATGCGTCCCGTCTGCGGCTGAAACTCCAGCAGCGTGCCCGCGTCGCACGCTTGCAGGACGCGGTAGCGCATCAGCGCGAACTTGGCGCCTTCCGCGTTCGCCTCCGCCTTCTCGGCACGCGCTTCATCCTGGATCTTGCGCAGCCAATCTTCCCACACCCCTTCGGCGGGTTCAACCGTTCCCTCGACGAGGCCCCAGTAGATCTTGGTGACCTGATGCTCGCGAAACTGTTCCGCGAGCCGCTGTGCCGCCTTGCTATTGCGCGCGAACAGGACAACGCCAGAGACTGGCCGATCGAGCCGATGCGGCACGCCGAGATAGACGTTGCCAGGCTTGTTGTACTTTTCCTTGAGGTACGCTTTGATTTCGGCTTCGAGGCTGGGAACGGTAGGGGGCCCCTGCGTCAACAGGCCCGCGGGTTTGACGGCGGCGATGCAATGGTTGTCTTCGAGAAGGATTTGCAAGTCAGGATCCTGTCGCCAAGGGGTCCCTGTTTAGCGTTCGCGCCAAGGCTCGCATTCGCGCGAACGCTAAACGGAGATCACCCGGCACCCACCGGCTTCACGGCCGGCAAACTCGACCAGCGCCGGGCACACTCGTCGCCGATCTTTTGTTGTAGCACCAAAATGCCGGCCAGGCTCTTGAAGTGGATGCGATCGACCTTGTCCTTCATCTCCTTGAACTGGTCGAGCAGCCGATTGATCCAGCGGTCGCTGATACGGTTCTCGTACTTGCTCAGGCCGTCGATCAAGTTCTTGTTCAACAGGAACGGCCGCAATGGCTGCCCTTGCGGCAGATTCTTCAGCCCAGGCAGCGTCAGGTCCTCGGAGTTGCGCAACATCGCCTTCATCGCCTTGTGCGTGTCGCGGAAGATGTTGAGCAGCTCCTTGAAATGGTGCGACTGCAACTGGCCCGACTGTTGATTGTTGAGGAACGAAATCGCTGCCTGCACCGGGCGATTCTGCTTCGTCAACTCGTACCAGATCGTCTGCAGCTCCAAATGGAAGTTGTAACGACGATACAGCTCCTCCGCGACTTCCTGGTTGATGTGCAGGGCCATCTGGAAATAGGTCATGAAGACTTTCTTGTCCAGCTCGCCGAGCCAGCGGTTGTCCTTTTCGATTTCCTTGTCGACCTTCTTGAGCAAACGCTTGGCGTCATCGAGGTCGTAAACTTCGCCGCGGAACTCGAGCTCATCATCCTTGGGACGATGCCAGCCGTTTTGCACCGCGTTGAGCAGATGAAATTCCTCGATCCGCTTGTAGTAAAGCTGAGCGCGATGCTTGACCTCGGCGTTGTACAGCGTCTTGTGCGTCTCCGCGAGCTCGGTGATGCTCCAGGGATGCTTGGCGCCGTCCTTCGCCATGTCGCCGATGTCCTTGAGCACCAGATTGCGATTGTCGTACAGGCCCTGATACTTGGCGTCGTATGTCTTGTCAGCGTACTCGTCGTCGATGAAACCCTGGACTTCCTCGGGGTCGGCGAGGATCACGTCCTTGGAGATCCGGAAGTAGAAGCGGTAGAACTTGAACGTGACGCGCTCGCGCAGTTCCACGACGTTGTCGAAGAGCAGCCAGGGGGAACGTTCGTCGAAATTCGTGCGAATGTAGTGATCCTTGGCGTTCTCCTCGCGATCATGCGACGACGGATGCGTTTGCCACATCTCGGCAACCTTGTCGTCGGATTCCTCGAACACCGTCGTCATCTGGGTCGGATCCTCCGGCAAATCCGGCGGCTCCCCCAGCCGCGCATCCTTCTTCTTGTTGCGAATGATGCGGCTCGCGGCGCTCTGATGGTAGAAGAGGTCGCTGGTGTAGAGGTGGTGGCTCATCGCCACGCGCAGGTCATCGATCGCCTGGCCGAAGCAGACGTCGGCGAAGTAGCAGCGATGCAAGAGGTGCACCGGCGCGTCGCTCCCCGTAAGGCTGACCGCGACGAGGTCGGCGTTGAATTCCATCTGTCGGCTGAGGGCACGATCGAAGAAGACGACCACGTACCACATCAGGCCGAGCGTTTTGCGCAGCAGCCAGAGCATGCCGCGCACGATGTAGGCCGGCCAGGCGATGCGCGGATCGAGCCGCGACCAGCCGATGATGAAGCGGTCGAAGAAGTCCTCTCCGTAGACGATCTGGTAGAGGATGCGATGGGCGGTGTAGACGTAGGTGCCGATCTTCATCGTCTTCTGCGAGAAGTGGCCAAACTCGTGGGCGAGCATCGCCTTGAATTCGGTCAGATTGATCGCGTTGACCAGGCCCAGACCGATGAGCAGGCTCTTGCCCGTCGGCAGGAACAGATGAAAGATCGAGGTCGTATCCGGAATAGCCGCCGCGTTGACCTTGTAGTCGACGTAGACGTGCTTCGGGATCGGGGCGCCGGTCTCTTCGCAGACCTTTTCGATGAAGCCGAACAGCTTCGGATGCTCATCTTCGAAGATTTCGATCAAAAACTCCTTCTGGGCGCGCTCGAACTTGAAGAGGTTTTTCATCAAGTAGATAAGCAGGACGCCCATGGGCAGGATCAAGATGAAGGAAACCACCTTCACAATGGGCCAGGGAAAGCCATTGGGGCCGCGCTGTTCAAACGGACAGAGGAAGATGGCCCACAGGATGAAGCCCATGCAGAAGAAGATGAGGCCGAAATAGAGCAGGAAGAACAGGCCGAGGGCGAGCAGCACCATCAAGACCTGCATCTTGTACTGACTCGTCGGCTCGGTGAAGTTTTCCGGCACATCGTCGGGGCTTGCTGGATATAGCGTCATCTTGGCCATGCGAACCGGCTCCGAGTCGGCGACCGCTACATTTGGTATCGGGAACAAAATCGATAATACACGCCAACGAATAGCAATGGCAAGAGGCTAGTTGTCGTCTTTTCCAGAGGGTTTGCGCCGCATTTGCTTTGCCGCTTGCGGCTTAGCGTCCGCATGTCGTCAC
>JADMIO011430538.1_pt1 | contig 46360 bp, 31 predicted proteins | sample 8958161 | NCBI WGS metagenome assembly JADMIO01 (sample SAMN16585339, study PRJNA669376) | soil metagenome | isolation source: Crop rotation soil | place: USA: Cullars Rotation, Alabama | collected 2011
CGCGACAACTTGTCCACGTGGAATTCTAAGCTTAGGATCCCAATGTGCTGGAAAGGGCAGCGGGAGAGGGCGGCCGGAGGCGTCGGTCGGCCACTCGATCTCCTCGGTGTAGGTGCGGGCCGGCATCCACCAATAGTCGCCGGCGCGGCAGGGTCCGTCCCCTTCGAAGCGGACCTGGACCCCGGCCTCCAGATCGGTCCAGGCGTCCGCGCTGGCCGGCACGGCGCCGTCGCTGAGCGCATCGCCGCTCTGGTTCCACAGCCGCAGTATTGGATGGGTGGAAGGAGAGGCGTCGAACCCGGCCGGCGGTGGACCGGAGAGCGTCACCTCGTAGGATTCGCGGTCGACGGCCTGCACCTGGAGGAGGGTGGGGACCACTCCCTGGAGCACCGTGGGATCGTTCTCCAGCGCCACCCAGTCGCCGCTCCGCAGCGGCAGCTGCCCCCCGGGCGCCGGCTGCAGCATCGCCACCGCGCCCTGGAGCTGAGCGATGGAGAGGACCACCGAACCGTTCTCGCGCGACCAGACGAAAGTGGTGATCCGGCGCGCTTGGAGGTTGCTCGCGCTCAGGCCTGCGGGGAGGGAGGAGAGGGTGGCGATCCCCGGCCGCGGCCCGATCCCCGTGATCAGCAATAACGGGCCGCTCGAACCGGATGCCGGCGCGGCGCCGCCAGCGGAGAGATTGAACAGCTCGAGGCGATCGCCGGTCTGCCATGGGCCCGCCTCGTCGGCGCAGTGGGCGACGGTGATCTGGCCGGCGGCAGTATCGACGGCGAGCACCGGCACCGCGGTCTCCGGCGGCCCTCCCTGAGGCCAGCCGGAGCTATGGATCTCCACCCGGTAGAGCAGGTTGCCGAGGACGGTGGGGGAGGGACGCCGCTGTGCCCGTAGGCTCCCTGGAGGGTGCGGCGACGGGAGGAGCGCCTCGCCCTCGCCGCGCAGCTCGCCCTCGTCCGTCACCGGCCGCAGCTTGACCTGGGCCAGGGTGCGGGTGCGTGTGGTGGTGGTGGCGCCGCCGAGGGCCACCTCGCGCAGGCCGGGGTCCTGGACGGCGGTGACGAACCGCTCCCAGACGTCGAGATAGGCGAGGTACCAGCCCGGGGTCCGCGGCAGCGTGGCGCCGGGGTAGTCCGGCTGGGCGGTGAACGACACCTCCTCCGGTTGCTCGCAGAGCACGCCGCCCACGTAGTAGCGGCCGGCACCCACCCGCAGGTCGTAGAGGACCCGCTCCGGCTGGCTCGCCGGGTTGCCGGCGCCGAGCTGCCCGTCGTGCCCGTGACCGCTCTGGTCGTAGACCACGGGGCCGTCCGTCTCATCGCAGGGCCACCAGGCGAGCAGTCCCTCCGCGCCGGCCGGCGGGTGGCGGTCCGCGGCGCCGGCAAGCTCCGCGGCGGTGCGGGCGACTCCCCACCAGCGGATGTCGCGGATCAGGCCGTCGAAGCTCTGGTAAGGCTTGCGGCCGAGCAGGGCGGCGCCGATCAGGAACAGCGACGGCGAGACGGCGAGCGGGTGGCCCTGGGGCTGGCTCGCCACCGCCTGGCCATCGACGTAGAGGGTGGTCGTGGTGCCGTCACAAGTGGCGGCGACGCGGCTGAAACGGCCGGCGGGAAGAGGATTGGGCGCCGTCAGGGGAGCCACCTCGCCGCTCTGCAGGAACGACAGCCGGCCCTGGGCGTCGACGGCGAGCTGGCAGGCGTCGCGCTCGCCGGTGCGGCTCTCGGCCATGCGGCTGAGCAGGGTGCCCCCACCGCTGCCGCTCCGCGGGCTGACCGTGGCCTCGAAGGTGAAGCCCGCTCCTGCTGCGGGCACGGGAGGGTGGGGGACGTTGACGAAGTCGTCCCGGCCATCGAAGGCGAGGGCCATGCAAGGGATCAGCGCGAACCCGGCGTCGCCATGCGGACCGCCCGCCGGACCGATCAGGTCCGCCGCCGCCGTTTCGGCGCGGGCCGCGACGATCTCCCCCTGCGCGTTCCAGTCGGCGTCGAGCTGCACGCGCCCCTGCTGCATCTGCACGCCGCTGTAGCGGCGGCTGGCGGGAACGCGGGAGAAATCCCCTTGCAGGCTGCTCTTCATCGCAGGCGGGGGCTCCTCAGGTGACGAAGACGACCGCGGCTTCATACCCCCAGCGCAGGTATTCGGCGATCGTGCCGGGAAGATTGGCCAGGCGCTGGGGCTGGCGCAGGGCGTGAAAGACGCCGATCTCGGACCCGTCGCGGGAGCCGGTGGTGATCTTCAGCGGGGTGCCGGCGGCCAGCTGCGCGTATCCCGGCTGGCCGTAGACGGTCGCGGTGAAGGACGGCGGCGTGGCCGCTCCAGCCGGGACGTAGCAGCAGTCGAAGGTGCCCTCTGTGGAGTCGGCAACGCGCACCGGCGCGGTGAACAGCGTGTTCTCAGCCCGCCGGAGCTGGCGCACCCGCACCTCGCCGAACACCGTGCAGCCGCCGAAAGTGACCGGCGGGCCCGGGCTCGTGCCGTCCGGGCCGGCGAGCGCCACTCCGGCGCCGCCGTCGAGGATGGAGCGCTCGACCGTGAGCCCCGCGATGTCGCCCGGCAGCCGGAGCGGGCCGGTGATGCAGCCGTCGATCTCGAGGGTGAGCGACGGCACGTCGGCCCCGCCGGTGGCGAGGCTGGCGGCAGGGCCGTCCCCAGGGTGAGGCGGGCGCAGCGTGCAGTGGGTGAGCCGCACGCGGCCGAGCCCGCTCCCCAGCACCAGGCCGCCGTCGATCCACAGCCCGTCCAGGGTCACGGTGGCCGTGGCGCCGCCGCGGCTGGCGCCACCGCTCACCTGCAGGGTGCCGCGCACGCAGGGCCGCATGCCGTCGAGGGCCTGGAGGGTGAGACTCTGGCGGGGTGCCAGGCTCATCGCGGGGGGCAGGTCGTAGACGCCGTTGTCGGCCAGACGGATCACGGCGTGGACGTGCTCGGGGGCCTCGGGGAGCGCCGCCATCGCCGCCACCGCTGCGGCCAGGCTGGGAAAGGCCGGCGGCCGTTCCGCGGCAGCGGCGGCCGGCGCGCCCGTGTAGACGAAGGCCAGCCAGCTCCCCCGCGGGGGGACTGCAGCGACCGCACGGGAGTAGGGGCCGCCCCCCAGGTCATCGCTGAAGCCGTAGGCGTAACTGACCTGGACCGCGTCCACCTCGACGCCGGCGGGGAAGGCCAGCCGGCCCCGCGCCGGATCGATCGCCGCCAGCACCCGCTGCTCGACCGGCGTGCCGTCCGCGCGCCGGTAGACCCGCCGGGCGGGGCACTGCCAGCCGCCGAGGTCGCAGAACAGCAGGGAGCGGGCGGGGAGGGGTTGGAGGGGGGCCTGCACGCCGCGCGGCCGAACCCAGACGCGGAGCGCCGGCTGGCGAGGGTCCAGGAGGCGCGCTCCGACGGGCTCCTCGCCGGTCCACAGGGCCTGCACCTCGTCGGCGAGGAGACGACCGTCGAGCGGCGCGGGGAGCGCGGCGGCGGCAACGGTCGCGCCGGTGCGCGGCGGATTGAACAGGGGGGAGTCGATCCCGAACGGGTGGAACGTGTAGCGGCCCGCCCCCACCTGGCAGGGGGCGGCGAGCTCGACCGGATAGCTCGCCAGCCGCCAGAGGAAGAGCCCCAGGCGGAGGAGGTTGAAGCGGCCGTGGCGCACGTCGATGGTGTGGGCGAGGGAGTCGAACGGCCCGCCCAGGAGGTCGAGCGCCTCGGCGTCGCGCAGGTCCACCGTCCTCCCCTGGGCGGGGCGGAGATGGGAGAGGCCCTGGGTCATCGCCAGCAGCCGGTTGGAGGGAATGGCCAGGGCCGGCCAGCCGGTGGCGCCCTGGGCGGCCGCGGCGAGCACGTCGGCCACCCCTTTGCGGCGGCGGTAGGAGAGGACGTTGCCGACCAGGCCGCGCTGGCTCCCCCAGTACAGGTCCGGCGAATCGAGCCCGCGCACGCCCAGCAGGTCGGCGATGTAGGGGACCACCCAGCTGTCGCAGGTCTCGATGAACCAGTCGTCGTAGAGCGCCGCGACGTTGCTCTGGATCGTCTGGTACTCGCCCTGGAGCACCGCCAGGAGCGCGCGCAACGGCTCTCCCTCGGCGGCATCGGCGTTGCGCAGGAAGGCGGGCAGGAGATCGTAGAGGCCGTCGGGCTTCATGCCGCCGCTCCCTGCACCGTCAGCTCGCAACCCTGGAGGTCGAGCCAGAGCAGTTCGGCGGGAACCGGCCTCCCGGCCGCCCAGCGCCCTCTGTGGGCGTCCAGATAGGCGTTGAGCCCGGGCGGCCGGCCAGCCTTGTACAGGGCGGTGAGGTCGACGGCGAGCACCCCCGGCACCTCCTGGAGGATGGTGATCACCTGCGACGACGCCACCCCTTCGCCGAGCTGTCGGCTGGCGCGCCCGAACGCCTGCTCCAGGGCGCTCTCGGCATTGTGCCGGAGGCCGGAGACGGCCGCCGGCGACGCCGGCAGGAGCGACGCCTGGAGCAGGAACGGCACAGAGGTATAGGAGCTCACCCTCACCGGCTGGCCGGCGCCTCCCTGGCTGCGCAGCGCCTTGACGAGCTCGGTGCAGAGGGCGTCCGACACCGGCTCGCCGCCGGGCCCGGCCACGGTCACCAGGACCATCGCGCCGTGATCGGTCCAGAGCGGGCGGGCCAGGGCCATGGCGACGCCGGGGTAGGTACGGGCGAAATCGCCGTAATCGGACAGCGAGACCACCCGGCCGAGCGTGCGGACGGTGAGCGGCGCGCGTTCCCGCGCGGTGGACGGCGGCTCGGCCGGGGTGGCCCCGGGAGCCGGTTCGGGATTGGTCACCCCCTGCACCCCCTGCGGCCGCTGCTGGAGCAGGCTCAGGGCGCTGGAGGGGAGCGTCTGTGGCCACAGCCCGTAACGGTAGTTGGCGGTCACGTTGCCGTTCCCGGTGGTGAGACGGGCGCCGTAGGTGCCGTTGCCGAATTGCACGGTGGCCTGGCCGGTCGAGTCCAGCAGCACCATGTAGGACTGGCTCATCGCCCCCGCCAGGGCCAGCGAACGGACCTCTTGCCAGGCCACGCCATCGACGAAGACCTGGAGCGTCGACTGCGGCATGCCGTCCGTGTCCAGCCGGTAGGTCAGCGGCTTGCGGGCGAGGCGGAACGACTGGAACGCCTTGGACGCGTCACCGTTGCCGAGCACCTCGCCGGTCACCGTCTCCCCCTGCTCGGCGGCGGCCACGTTGGCGTTGAGCCGCGTCGTCAGCGGGCAGAGGGGGGCGGGGAGATCCTGCGCCAGCAGCAGGGTCGTGGTCTCCGTCGCGCCCCTCCCTGTGCCCAGCAGGGTCGCGACCTGGGTCACCACCTCGTCGTCGGGCTGCGCGGGGTGAAAGGCGAGCGCGACCCCGTGCGCCGGCAGCCAGCCGGTCTCGCCGCTCGCCAGCCGCACCTTCCAGCCCGCGTTCCCAGCGGGCGCTGCCAGGATCTGGAAGGTCTCGGCCGGCGGCACGAAGGAGCCCGTCGTACCGCCGGCCGGGAGCAGGGAACATCCATCGGTGATCAGGGAGGCCCGCACCCGCTTCCCCTGGACCGACAGGCTGCAGCCCGCGGTCGGCGCCTCCGACGACGATAGATCGATCTCGATGCTCTGCCCCTGCAGCGGCACGACGGTCACGCTCTCCCACAAGGGGAGCTGCTTGCTGATCACCAGGACATCGCTCCGCCGCAGGTCGAAGAGCCCCAGCTGGCCATCGTCCTGGACGTCGATCCGCGTCACCTTGGCGCTGAGCGTGAAACCCTCCCGCAGCACGGTCAGCACGTCCTGGGCCTGGTAGATGCCGATGAGCGGGGGCAGCGGGGGGAGCGGCGGCGGCTGGGGTTGGCTCTGCTGGAGCACCACCCAGCTTCCCGGGAGCACGCCGGGCACCACGGCCGAGAGGTCGATCCGGCCGTCCGTGATCTGGAAGCCGGGCCACTGGTCCTCCAGAAAGCCGGCGAAGGGGGTGGCCGCCACCGTGTCGCTCCCGGCGGTGGCGAGAGCGGTCAACGCTGCGCCGTTCCAGCTCTCCGGGCCGGCCGGCACGGCGTTCCAATGGTCTCCGCCGTCGTCCGAGCGGAAGAGCCCCTCGCCGGTGGCCGCGAAGAGGGTCGTCGCCAGCGTGCGTCCATCCGTGCCGCCGGCCAGCAGGGAGACCGCGGCCGGCAGGGTGCGGGCGCCGCTCCGCTGCGGCGGCAGTCCGGTGCTCGCCGCCTGCCAGCTCGCCCCTTTATCGCTCGATCGATAGACGCCAGCCGCGGTGGCGGCGAGCAGGGTCCGTTGCCTCTGGCGGGAGTCGGTGAGGGTCACCAGGGCGGTCGTGGCCACGGTGCCGGTGCGGTCGCGGGGCAGGCCGCTGCCGGCCGCCTGCCAGCGCTGGCCGTAGTCGGTGGAGACGAACACCCCCTGATCGGTGCCGGCGAAGATCTGGCCGTCCTGCCAGCCGGCGGCCAGGGTGCGCACGGCCACCGACGTCAGGCCGGTGGTGCGGCTCATCCCCGGCAGTCCGGCGTTGGCCGCCATCCAGCCGGCGCTGGGGTCGCTGGAGCGGAACACTCCCTTGTCGGTGCCGGCGAAGACCCAGGGACCGCCGTCGCCGGCCATTGCCGCCAGGGCGTGGACGGTCACCCCGGGGAGGCGCGGCTGGGCGTAGCCCGGGGAGGGCCGCGCGAGCCACTTGGAGAGCCCGGCGAGCGCCCCCAGCTTCTTCGGCAGCAGGGAGGAGAGCGGGCGCCGGGTGTGGCCGACGGCGGCGACGGTGCCGGTCATCGCCTCCCAGCTCTTGCCGTCGTCCGCCGAGCGGTAGACGGAGCTGCCGGCGCCAGCGTACAGGGAACCGTCCGGGCCGCTGGCGAGGGACTGGACGGCGGTCTTGTCGAGCGGCGGGCCGCAGCGCGTCCACCCCCCGGGCCTGCCGCGGAAAAGCCCCGCCGCGGTCCCCGCCAGCAGCTCTCCCGCCGGCGTGAAGGTGAGGGTCTGCACGGTGGCCGTGGGCAGTCCGGCGTCCTGGCTCCGCCAGCTCCTTCCACCGTCGTCCGAGCGCGCGACTCCGCCCCGCCGGGTGCCGCCGTTGCTCTCTTTGACGGCATCCGTCTGCTTCGCCCACAGGGGCGCGGTAGCGCCGAAGAGCTGCGCCTTCTGCTGGAAAGTGAATGCCTGCGGACCGGTCGAAGTGGCGCTGCCGCCCAGGGCCGGCGTCCAGGCGACCCGCGTGATGCCGATCGCGGGGACCGGCTCGACCGCAGCGACGGTGCGGAAGAACGGGCCGGCCGAGGCCCCGGTGAGCAGCAGGGGAGAGCCGGGCTTGAGGCCGGTGGCGACCCCGGCGAACCGCAGGCTGGTGGTCTGCGGGCCGATCGTCTGCGGCTGGCGGCCGAGCTGCGGCACCGGCCTGATCTCGGTCCAGGCGGTGTTTGCCAGCAGGGGCTCGGTGGTCTCGAACACCGGCGGCAGACCGCCGCCGGAGGCCAGGCTGCGCACCGCCGTCCCCCGGGCCACCAGCACCTGCGGGGGCAGCGCACCCTGGGGCCGGGCCAGGAAGGCCAGCGACGTGGAGAGGGTGCACCCCGGCGTCGGCCGATAGCCGATCTCGGCGACCAGCTGCTCGATCGAGTACGTCTGGGTGGCGGTGCGCAGGAATCCTTCGTTGGCGATGCGCTCCTGATAGAAGGTCAACACGTCGCCCACCGCCGCCCAGGCGTCGACCAGAGCCTGGATCCACCCCTCCTCGTCGGGGAGCAGGGTGGCCAGCGGCCGCCGGTGGCCCAAGGGCTGGTCGGGCACCAGCTCGACCCGCAGCCGTGCCAGCATCTCGCGGTGGAAGGTGGCGTAGGTCCCCACCCGGAAGGAGAGCGCGGTCTTTCCGGGGAGGTTGTAGAGCGGTGGGCTCACACCCCGCCCTCCAGCTTGCAGCGGAGGGTCCCGAGCTGCGGCATGCCGGGCTGGTTCTCCACCCGCACGATCTCCAGGGGCCCGGGGACGATGCGCCCCTCTGCGAGCTCTCCCCGCGCCGGCTCCCCCCAGCGCTGGAAACGCCGGGTGTCGACCCGCGCCACTCCTTCGACTCCGGCTGCCCGGGTGACGATCTCGCTGAGGAAGACCGGCTGGCCGAAGACGAAGTTGTCAGGGCTGAACAAGCCCTGGGGACCGAGGATGAGGGCGAGCTCCCGGCCCACCGCTTCGCGGAAGGTGTGCGGTGCGAGGGTCACCTCCAGGACGATATCCAGGGGCACGTAGGCGGGCGGTAGGACCGCGAGCTCCTGGTCGGCGAGCAGGAACGGCTCCATGTAGGCACGGAACAGGGCGATGAATCCGGCGTCCACGGGCCGGCCGCCACGCCTCTCCACATAGAGGAAGGCGGTGGACCAGCTGCCGGTCCAGCGCATCTCGGTCACCGCGTCGAGCACCTCGCCGGCGCGGAAACGTTTCGCCTGCGTGGTGAAGTCCTCCGCCGTCACGCAGCGCCGCTGCTCCTGGAAGGCCTGGGGAGCCCGCAGCACGGCCTGGCCGGTGCTCTCCGGCATCGCGCCCCCCTGGCCCTCGGTGTAGTTGCAGACCTTGTGGATGCGGGCGGGGAGCGCCGGATCGGCGGTGATCAGGTGCTGGATGGCATAGGCGCCGACGTTGCCGGTGGGCCCGCTGCCGATCCGCAGGAGGGCCCGAAACCGCGTGTAGGCGGCCGGCTTCCTGCCGAGCTGGCCGTCGCCGAAGCGCAGCACGGCGCTGCCGTCGTTCTCGACCTCGGCCACGAACTCCCGGGCGTAGGGTCCGCTCGTCAGCAGATCGCGCCGCGACACCCAGACCTCCGTGTAGGGATCCCCCGGCCGCCACGACCGGACGATCTCGCCCCGCTGCGACAGCAGCGTCACCGCCGGCAGCGCGGCGCCGGGCGTCTGATCGAGGGCCACCGCCGCCGGCCGCCGGCGGGCCACGTCAGGCTCGAAGGGCACGCAGATCGTGAGGCCGGCCGGCAGGACGGGCCGGTAGTCCCCCTCCGGCGGCACCGGCGGAAGCTGCAGCTGGGTGGTCTTCCCCTGGTCCGCCGCCACCACGTTGCCCCAGGCCACGGCGTGCAGGATCACCCGTCCCTGCCGCTCGCTGGCGACCGGCAGGGGGAAGGGGAGGGCATCCTCGTCGTACCAGGCGATCTCGGTGACCTCCTGCTCGTTCAGCGGATCGGTGGTGAGGAGCGGTTCGCCCTGGAGCCGGACCGGATGCGCGGGGGGCGACGAGCCTCCCGCTTCCACACCGAAGGCCTGGAGGATCAGCACGTCCCCCGAGCGCAGGCAGGGAAACCGGCCCTTGAGCGTCGCCGAGGTGGCGCCGCACGGCAGGGTGTAGTCGGGGATACCCCAGGCGTAGAGCTCCATCCGGTTGTGCTCCGGCCAGAGCTCCGCCGGCTCCAGGGTCTCGAAGATCCGGGAGCTCCAGGGCATCTGGGGGCCCATCGCCGCGAGCTGCTGCGGAGCCACCACCGTCTCCAGCCCCTGCGTGCGGGTGAGCAGTCCGGTCCGCTGCGGCAACCGGACGGGGGGCCCGGCGGTCACCTGCACCGCCACCCAGACGCGGGCGTTGAGGCCGTCGTCCAGCGTGTAGTCGAGCAGCCGCGCGTGCCGGCGTATCGAGATCCGCCGCCGCGCCGTGCCCAGGTAGGCCTCGGTCCCCACGGCGTCCTGGTAGTAGCTGAGGAAATCGGCCGCGTAGGCGAGGACCTCGATGGCGGCGATCCCGAGGTCTACCGGATTGCGTTCCCGCCAGGTGGGGAAGGTCAGCGTCATGCGGTCGAGCATGAGCTGGCGGAAGCTCTGGTAGTCCTTGGAGAGATAGTCGATCGGGGCGTAGACGAGCGCGGGATCGGGGTCCGGCGGCCCGTCCGGGGCGGCGGTGGCCTGGCCCGAGAGCGAGAAGCGGACCCGCGCCAGCAGCGGATCGACGTCGGGCACGCCGACCAGTTGGAGGAGGTACAGGTCGTCCCCCCGTGCGGGCCATTCCTGCCGCACCTCCAGGAGGAGCGGCCTGTCCGCCTGTTTCGGCTCGTGGAGCGACTCGATGCGCAGACCGGCCCGCCCGCCGTCGATGCGGAGCAGGAGCAGGTTGGCCCGGGTCAGCCCTGGTGGCACCTCGGGCTTCGCCGCTGCTATGGAGGGCGCGGAAGGGACGAAGAACACCGCCAGCTGCCAGAGCCCGTCCGCCAGCCGCGCGGCGTTGACGTGGCTGAGCCCCACCACGTGCGGGCTGCGGGAGACCGCCAGCCGCCGGAAGTCGAGCTCCGGCCCCGTCATGGTCTCGGCGATGAGGATCACGGCCGCCGCCTCGGGCGCTCGAAGCGGGCCGTGCCGCTCCGCCCGGTGCGCAGGACCACGTACTGGACCGTGATCACGAGCGTCGGGCCCTGCGCCTGGAAGCTCAGCCCCTGCACCTGGATCAGATTGCCCAGCCAGCGCTGGAGCTCACCCTGGATCAGGAACTGGTTGGCGGTGGCCAGCTCGTCGTTGTCGGGAGCGAACAGCAGGCGGATCACGCCGCAGCCGAGGGTGGGGCGGTTGACGCGCTCGCCCGGCGCGGTGAACAGCAGCTGCTCGATGAGCTGCTCGACGTGCGCGTCGTACGGCGCGTCCGCGACCTGGCCGCGGTTGTCGAGGTGGAACGGATAGGCGATCTCCATGCCGCGGCCTCTAGAAGGGGACCACCATCACCGGCATGCTGTCCTCGAACAGCCCGCCGGTGACCTCGACGATCCCGGTCATCGCGTGGGTGATCGCCGTGTAGCTGATGTCGCCGACGGCTTCGATCTCGACCGCGCCCGCCGCGCCGACGTTGACGTCGCCGCCCGCGTTGAGCTCGGCCGCGCCGCCAGCCCCCAAGGTGAGGTCGAGCCCGGCGCTCATCTCCGCTGCCATGCCGGCGGTGATGCTGACGGCGCCACCCGTGTCGATCGTCACGTCGCCGTCCGGGCTGATCGTCACCGCCGACCCGTTCACCGTGACCGCGCCCGGGCCGCCGTCGATGGTGATCGCGCCGCCGGCCGTGAGGGCGGCCGAGGTCCCCCCTTTGAACGTGGCCTGCGACCCGCCCGACGCCGTGATCTGCCCGTTCGCCTTGACCGTGGCGTCGCCGTTGGAATCGATCTCCACGGTTCCGCCGGTGAGCGTGAGCCCCTGCTGGGCCGTGCCGGTGATCGCATTGCTCGTCGCCTGGATGGACTGCAACTGCATCGCCAGCTGCGTCTGATTCCCATCGCTCTGACCCTGGCTCACCGTCAGGGTGATGCCGTTGCTGGGATCGAGCAGCGCCGTGGAGACGCCGCAGACGATCTTCACCCCGTTGGTGTCCATCGTCACGGTGATCGGCGTCTGCACCGCGGGGCTCGCCACCTGGAGCGTCACACCCCCCTGGTTCTGGTCCGTATCGTTGAGGATCAGGGTGATCGTTTCGGTCTTGAAGAATTTCACCTGCGACATGTCCTGGCTGTTGAGGGTCTGGAGACTCGACGGGATGTCGTTGAGCTCCCAGAAACAGCCGCTCCACACCGGATAGTTGGGGTTCCCCCCTTCGAACTCGATCCACACGCTGGCGCCGATGGGGGGCATGGCGAAGAAGCCGACGTTCTGGCCGGCGTAGGGGACGCAGGGGAGGGCCCAGTTGGTGAGCATCCCCTGGAAGGCCGGCAGCGTGGCCTGGATGCGGCCGAGGGCCTGCGCGTCGTTGTTCGCGGCCACGATGCCGCGGTATTTGCCGAAGAACCGGCTGCTGGTCGCCTGGATGGGCTGCGGCATGGAGGTCTCCTTCAGCTCGCGAGGCTCGTCACCGTGCTCCCCACCCCCTCGCGCGTGATGACGAAGCTCTGCTTGTAGTTCCAGCGGCCGAGCTGGAGGTGGATCCGGTGCTGCACCGACTGCACGTAATAGAGGCCGTCGTAGGTGGTGCCGGTGCCGCGCACGCCGACCACGCCGGAGGGCTGCAGGAGGCCGCCGTAGCGCACCGCGTCGAGGTCCCCCTCGCCTACCACCACACGGTCGGTCGAGCGGTCGACCATCCCCTGGGCCACCGCCTGTCCCTGCGTGGGCGAGAGCCCCGGCGCCTGGAGCAGCGTGCCGCGCACCTGCACGCTGGTGGGGTCGAACGACGTCGGGTTCGAGCTCAGGCCGTCCGGCGCCACCAGGGCCGGAGTGGTGGCCAGCGCCGGCGTGCGCGTGCTGCTCGCGATCACCACCTGCACCGGGCCGTTCTGGGACGGATCCTGGGACTCGATCTGCAAAACCTCGCCGTAGGAGACGGTGGGCGCCACAGCGTCGAAGCGGAAACGGATGGCGTTGATGTTGGTCGCCGGCCCCACATCCACGTTCAGCGTCGGCTGCGGCGTGCCCGAGCGCACCGGCGGTCCCCAGTAGGCCTGATTGCTCCCGGCCGACGACCCCGGCTGGATCGAGAAAATGAATCCATAGCGGGCGGCCAGCTCCCGGATATAGGAGAGGTCGGTGTCGTTCTGCTGCGGCACGTAGAGGTCCGGCGTCGGATTGATCGACGGCGTCGTGACGCTGGCGGTCACCAGTCCGCCGTAGCGCGACGACAGGATCTGCTGCACGATCTGGTCGTCGGTCATCCCCGGGTACTCGGCGGAGATCTGCAGCAGCCCCATCTTCACGCTCACGTCCTCGGCGATGACGATCAGCGTCGCGCCTTTGGGGTAGCGGCCCGGCACCAGTTGCTGCTGCGTGATGAAGCCGTCGAACAGCACGCTTTTCGTGCTGTTCACCGTAACCGTCAGCGCCAGCCGGTTCATCGGCTGCAGAGCGCTGCTGCTCAGCAGGGCGTAGTCGCCGGCGTTGCCCACGCGCCCGGCGTTGAACGAGAGCTGCACGGTCGAGGGGGCCTCCGTCGTGCAGGTCGCCTCCACCTGCGACAGCGATTCGGCGATGGTGCTGGAGGCGGGTGCGAGGCCGCTCCCCACCAGGATCCCGAGCTGGACGCTGGAGATGGTGCTCATCTCAGGATTGCGCGGGAATCCGCAGCGCCCTGCCGGCCTGCGCCGTCAGTGCGAAGGGGTCCATGGCGTCGTTGGCGTCGCACACCGACCAGGAGAGCTCCGCCTGGCCCAGCGTGCGGTAGGCGATCAGGTCGAGCCGGTCCTCCTGCCCGACCACCGTCTCGGTGAGCTGCGGCAGCGTCTGGGCCTGGGGAAGGAACCGCCGCGACACGTAGGCGATCGGGGATTGCCCAGGCGCCTGGTACTGGAGCTGGGGCAGCGAGGCGTAGCGGCTGTTGGCGCTGAACATGGCCGAGGACTAGCCGAAGGTGACGCCCGTCTGCTGTGCGAGCCCGCTGGTACCGGTGACGGACTGGGCCAGCGTCTGCAGGTTCTGCTGATAGGCCACGAACTGCTTGTAGCCCGGGTCGTCGGTGTCGAGGTCCGAGTAGGTGAGCACGCGCAACGACAGGTTGGCCGAGGCGCGAATCGGATTGAGGTCGGGATCGAACAGCTCCTCGGTGATCTCGAGGTTGCTCAGCATCACCGGCACCACGAGGTTGGGCCCCCAGACGAACAGCGTCCGCGGCACCAGGAGGGGGACGATCTCGATCTGTCCCTGGCCGATGAGGTTCTGATCGCTGGTCACCTGTGACGTCGGCGGATAGAGCAGCAGCTCGAGCGCCGCGAGCTGGGGGAAGATCCCCGACCACGACGAGCTGCTCGCCGCCCCGCTGTTCATGGCGTCGGTGGCGTCGAGCTGGATGGTCACCGAGATCGTCCCACCGGCGGCGCCGGCGAAGCGGGGCGCCTCGGTGCGTTCCCCCGCCAGGGAATCGGACGCCAGGTAGGGTTGCACCTGGCGACGGAGGGACGCCGGGTTGTACTGGAAGACGATCGAGCTGGTCGGATTGCCCGACGGATCCACGGTGACCAGCGCGCCCTTGCGCAGCGGGAGGTTCAGGGGTGGGGGCGGGAGGTTCGTCGTCATACCCATCCTCGCGTCTCGGGCTCGGTCAGCGGCCGGCCGAGCTTGGCCACCTCGCCGCGGGCGGCCTGGAGCAGGTGCTTCATCTGTACCGGCGCGCCTTCGCCGGCGGCCAGGAACGCCGCCGAGAGGGCGATGTTGCGGATGTTGCCGCCGGCCACGTTGAGCCGCGCCAGCTTCTCGGGATCGAGCCCCAGCGTCGGCGCCGGTGGGGGGAAGGCACGCCGCCAGAGGTCGATCCGCTGCGACGTGTCCGGGAAGGGGAACTGGACGACGAAGCGCAGGCGGCGGAGGAAGGCCGCGTCGAGCGCGTCCTTGAGGTTGGTGGTGAGGATCGCCAGGCCGCGGTAGGCCTCCATGCGCTGCAACAGGTAGCTGATCTCGATGTTGGCGTGGCGGTCGTGGCTGTCCTTGACCTCGCTGCGGCGGCCGAACAGGGCGTCGGCCTCGTCGAACAGCAGGATGGCGCCCCCCTCCTCGGCGGCGTCGAAGATGCGGCGCAGGTTTTTCTCCGTTTCGCCGATGTACTTGCTCACCACCAGCGCCAGGTCGATGCGGTAGAGATCGAGGCGCAGCTCCCGCGCCAGCACCTCGGCGGCCAGCGTCTTGCCGGTGCCGCTCGCCCCCCAGAACAGCGCGCTGACGCCCAGCCCGCGTTGGCCCCGGGCGGCGAACCCCCAGGCGTCGTGGACCGTCGGCCGGTTGCGCGTGTGCAGGGCGATCTCGGCCAGGGTCTGGCGCTCACGCTCGGGCAGCACCAGATCCTCCCACGCGGCGACCGGCGCGATCCTTTGTGCGAGATCCTCCAACCGCGGCCGCGCCTGATCGCGGCAGGCCTCCCACAGCGACTCGGCGAAGCCGGGCGCACCCGCCGGGTCTTCATCCGGAGCGAGCGTGCCCAGCGCGGCCGTGGCGGCCGCCCGCAGGGCCGGCTCCGCGAGGTCGAACTGGCAGAGGAGGGCCGCGACCGCGCCGTCGAGGCGGGGCTCGGCGCCGCCCAGCGCGGCGTGCCAGAGCGCGCGCTGCTCGGCAGGCAGCGGCTTGCCGACCTCGAAGGCGAGCGCCGGCCGCTGCCGCGGGCGGGGCCGCTGCCGGCCGGAACGGAGGACCAGCCCGCGCAGCCCTTCCGCCAGCCGGGAGACGGCGTGCTCCCGCGACGGGTCGGAATCGAGATCGTCCCATTCCAGCAGCAGCGCCCGGTCTGCCAGCGCGGCCTCCCGTTCCAACAGCCGCAGCAGATCCTCGAGCTCGCGGGGCGAGGCGGGGAGGGCGTCCACCTCGATCCGGTCCAGCGCCACTCCCAGCAGCTCGCAGGCCGCGGCGGCCACCGCCCGCTGGCTCGCCAGGTCGGGACCGTAGAGCTGGACGGCCGGAATCTCGTCTCCCGTACCGGCGGCGCGCCCCCAGGCCAGGGCCAGGCGCTCGGCCACGGCGCGATGCGAGGGGACGAGATCCCCCGGCGGCGGGACCGGCACGAGCAGCCCGGCGAGCCGCTCATCCGGAGACTCGACCCCGAGAAGGAAGTGGAGGACCCGCTCGTCGATCCGCAACGGGCTGGTCGCCAGCGTCGGCCCTGTGCCCACCTCGATCAGCCGCCAGCGGCGCAGCGGTGCGGCAGGGGAGAGGTCGTGCCAGCTCCCCCCTGGCACTGCCGCCAGGGCGAGGCTGAACGTGGGATGGCTCCGCTGGGGGTCTCCCTGCGCCAGGCCGCACAGGGGGGCCAGCCCGGCGTCGAGCTCGACGCCGCCGCAGAGCAGCAGCAGATCGCGGGCGAACGGCGAGAGACCGAAAAGCTCGGCGAGCTTAGCGAGCCGCGGCGAGTCCGGTTCGTCCGGAGTCGCCGGCCGGGCGTCCAGGCTGTCCGTTCCGGCGGCATGCCGCTCCAGCAGATGCCGCAGCCGGGCAAGGTCCGCCACCAGGACGCGCTGATTCTCCTGACGCTTCATGGGGCGGATCCCTTCCACGGCCACCACGATCGGGTGGGCGCCACCGCGAGGTCGGTCTTCTGCACGGGCGGTGGGACCGCGGGAGTCAGGGCGGAGTCGATGACGACCACCGATCCGCGGTAGACCATGGACAGCGCGTACGGTGCCTGGATGATCAGCCAGATCTTCGACAGCTCCTCCAGGCTGAGCGTCACGGGATAGAAGGTGATCGGTTCGCCGGCCTCCGCCGGCGGCGTTGTCAGCGCCGGTTGGGTATACAGCACCAGCGCCGTCAGGCCGGCCAGGACCTGCGGCACCTGATCGCGGTCCTCGCCGTAGAAGGAGAGAAGGTAATAAAGGTCTAGCGCCACGCGCGGACGCTGCACCAGGGTCCCCTCGGCGTTGCGCATCGGCAGGTCGGAGTTGCGCCACTGGGCGTTCGGCACGACCTGATAGAGAAAGATGTTCACCGTCCCGGCGGTCTGCTCGTGGGCCAGCAGCCGGTCGGGCCGCGCGGTGCGCACGCTGGCGCCCGCCACCGGGCGCACCGCTTCCTGCACCAACGCCTGCAACGCCTGCGTGACCGCGGCGATGACCGTGTAATTCCCCATGGTGCGGATCAGGAACGGTGGGGAAGGGGGCCCAGGGGGGCCGGTCCGGTGTCCCCGTCCTCCCCGAAGGGATCCCGCTCCAGGTTGTCGAGGATCTCCGGCCCAGCGGCGAAGCGCGGCGCAATGCGGGGTTTCACCAGGGGGGCCACGCCGAGCTCCCGTTCCACCAGACGGGTCAGGTAATCGCGGTCGTCGCGGTCGTCGCGGTCGTCGCGGTCGTCGCTCACTGGCTCACCCTCTCGATATAGGCCTGCCGGCGGGCGGCGCTCAGGGCGAGGATCTCCCGTTCGCTCCAGCCGTAGGCGCGGGCCAGCACGTGGACCTCCTGGACCAGGCGCTGCGACAGCGCCGCGAGCTCGGTCCAGAAGAACGAGCCGATGTCCAGGACCGCATCCCAGGAGTGCCGGCAGGCGGCGCAGGTGAGGCGCAGTTCCACCAGGGCCTGCGGATCCCGCTCGGCCATGCCGGCGCCCATCGCCGCGATCACCGCCGCGGGCAGATCCTCCGGAGCCACGAAAGATTCCCCATGGCGGGCGGCGAGCACGCAGCGGGTGATCAACAGGGCGCGGGCCGCCGGTACGTCCCGGCAGGAACCCGCGGCGGCCATGTCCTCGCCATCGGGCAGGCGGAAGCGCACCGCATACCCGTCGGTGGCGAGCTCCATCTCCCGCGCGGGCAGCGGGATCGGCTGGTCTTGGAGCACGTCCCGCACCGTCAGGGAGAATTCCAGCCGCACATTGCAGGCCGGGCATTCGGCACCGCCGTGGAGCGTGGAGCCCAGGGTCTTTTCGCGCAGGTGGAGGAGGTAGGCGTCGCGCTCGCCCACGGTGAGGTGGGCGAGGTGCTCCCGCTGGATCTCCGGCAGGCCGGTGGCTAGGAGATCCAGCGCCCGCTGCGCCGGCGGGCGGTCCCGCCCCCGCTCCCAGGCCTGCAGGATCTGCTGCGCTGACAGCGACTGCATGGCTCAACCCTACGAGCCGGAGCTCGAGAAGTAGGTCGGGCTGGAGGACGACGGCTGCAGGATGGACACCGCGGTCGGGGCCGTCAGGGTGTCGTCGCGGGTCCAGCCTTCGTTCTGCAGCGTCAGGCTCTCGAGCGCCACCGCGTTGCCGGTGCCGTCGAGGTCCGGCAGCGCCCGGTACTCCGAGGGCCAGCAGTTGAACACCCAGTAGGAGAGCACCGGCTGGCCCGTCTGGTTCATCAGCACGATGTTGAGGCTCTGCCGGAAGTCGGCGAGCGAGACCGGATTCGAGGGGCTCGCCGCGCTGCCGCTGGACTGCGGGTAGTACCAGACCTTGTTCGCCCACTGCTCGAAGGCGACGTCGAAGGTGATCCCCCGCTCGAGGGTGACCGGGCCGTACTCCGTCTGGCCCGGCAGGCGGCGGGTGCCCTGGGGGGCACCACCCTCACGCCAGGAGGCCACCTGGGTGGTGCGCGACAGGGCGCCGACCCGGCTCACCGCCGCGACAGCCGTACCGTTCAGATAGACCACGTACCGGAAGTTGAGAAACGGATCGACGAGGCTCGTCGCCACGTTGGTGGGAGCGGCCATGGCTTTTCTCTCCTCGGGCTATTGGCCCGTCTGGCCAGCGATCTGCTGGATTTGAAGGATCACGAACTCGGCGGGGTAGACCGGAGCCACGCCGATGACGATGTTGACGATGCCCTGCGCGATGTCCGTGGGCGTCGTGGTCGTGCTGTCGCATTGGACGAAGTAGGCCTGGGTGGGCGTTGCCCCCTGGAACGCTCCCTGGGAATAGAGCCCGGAGAGGAAGGTCCCCACCTCGACGGTGATCTGGGTCCAGAGCTGCTGGTCGTTGGGCTGGAAGACCACCCACTTGAGGCTCTGCACCAGGCTCTGCTCGATGTAGTCGACCAGCCGCCGCACCGGGATGTACTTCCACTCGCTCTGCAGCAGGTCCGCGCCGGCCATCGTGCGCGCCCCCCAGCAGACGTTGCCGTAGACCGGAAAGGTGCGCAGGCAGTTGATCCCCAGGGGGTTGAGCTGGCCGTCCTGGGCGTCGGTGACCTGCACCGCGAGGTTGGCCCCCTGGAGGGTGGCGTTGATCCCCGCCGGCGCCGTCCATACGCCGTCGGCGGTATCCGTCCGTGCATAGACGCCCGCCAGGGTGCCGCTCGGGCCGACGTTGCGCGGCAGGTAGTTGTTGATCGGATCGGGGATGATCAGGCGCGGGAAGTAGACCGCGGAGGCGTAGGCGTCCATCGACGTGAACTGCTGCGCCCACTGCGTCACCTGCTGGACGTTGGCGACGCTCGACGGGATGTCGACGATCATGAACGCCTGCCGGTCCAGGCAGAAATTCATCACCTGGGGGAGGATGCTGGTCATCGCGCTGGCGGAGATGTTCGCCAGCGCCGGCATGCAGAGGATGTTGAACACCGACGGTGCGATGCGGTCGAGCGCGCCCAGCGCAGTCGTCACCGTGTTGAGGTTGGTGAAATCCGGCATGGAGCCGTCCTGCCCGCCGGTCAGGGACTGATAGACCACCTGGGCGCCCGGAGGCTGCGTACCGGTGACCGCGGGTAGGGGCGTCGCCGGTACCGTCACTCCGGGAGGGAGCGCAAGCTGCACCAGGCTCGACTCCGCGTTGACCACCGCCAGCGCGTTGTTGGGATCGGTCGGATTCAGCGTCAGGTTCAGGTAGGTCTCGGTATCGACGACGGAGCCGTTGACGACCTCTTGAACCGTGAGGTTGAACCGGTCGGGCGTCGGCGTCAGGTTGCCCACCGGCGGGATGGGAGAGGTGATGGTGACCTGGACGTTGTTCCCCCAGACGCCGGGGCTGGCGGCGCTGAAGACGAGCGAGACGTTCTGGGCGTTGGTCGACGCGGTCCAGGTGGCGGCGGCGGCGTCAGGGGAGACGACCCGCACCACCCAGGCGATCTGGCCGCCGTTATTGAAATACTGGAAGATGCCGTAGCTCGCCTCGCTGCGCGTGTCGAGCCCGCCGTAGACCGATTGGAACTGGCTCCAGCTGTTGATCTGATAGGCCACCGGGGCATTGCTCGGGCCCACCGGCCCGCACGGGAAGAAGTCCAGGAAGGCGGTGCTCGCGGTGGTCACCCCGATGACCACCGGGTTGGAGGACTGCACCTCGTTGATGTAGATGCCGGGATAACTGACTTGCACGGGCATGGTTCTCTTCCTCGGTTCTTTCCTCGAATCAGGATGTCTGGGTCTGCCCCGCGATCTGTTGGATGGTCAGGATCACGAACTCCGCCGGCTCCACCGGCGCGACGCCGACGACGATGTTGACGATCCCCTGCGCGATGTCGGTGGGGGTCGTGGTCGTGCTGTCACAGTTGACGAAATAGGCCTGGGCCGGCGTCGCTCCATAGAGCGCGCCCTGCGAGTAGAGGCCGGAGAGGAAGGTCCCCACCTCGACACTGATCTGGGTCCAGAGCTGCGGCCCGTTGGGCTGGAAGACCGCCCACTTGAGGCTTTGCACCAGGCTCTGCTCGATGTAGTCGATCAGCCGCCGCACCGGGATGTACTTCCACTCGCTCTCGAGCTGGTCGGCGCCGGCCAGCGTGCGCGCCCCCCAGACGATGTTGTTGTAGACCGGGAAGGTGCGCAGGCAGTTGATCCCCAGCTGATTGAGGGTGCCGTTCTCGCTGTCGATCAGGTTGTAGGCCAGCCCCATGATCCCCTGCAGCACGGCGTCGACCCCGGCGGGCGCCACCCAGACGCCGGCGTTGGTGTCGTTCAGGGCGTAGACCCCGGCCAGGGTGCCGCTGGCGGGGCAGTTGCGCGCCCGGTAGTTGTTGAGCGGATCGGCGATGATCAGGCGCGGGAAGTAGACCGCCGCGTAGTAGTTGCTCGCCGAGATGTAGTCGTTCGCCCAGGTCTGCATCAGCGCCGGCGTGGAGACGTCCATCGGGATGTCCATGATGTAGAAGGCCTGCCGCTGGCCGCAGAAGGTCATGGCCTGGGTCGCGATGCTGAATTCCGCGCCGCCGCTCAGGTTGGCCAGCCAGGGGAGGCAGAGGAGGTTGAACACCGAGGGGGCGATGTTGTCGAGCGCGCCGAGCGGGTTGGAGACGCCGAAGGCGTTGCCGAGCGCGTTGGCGGCGCTCTCGAGGTCCACCACGGAGCCATCCGTGCCGCCGGCGAGCTGGCTGCTGAAGGCGCCCGACGGCACGCTCAGCGGCAGGCCCGGAAAGGTCGCCGGATAGGGCACGAGCTGGATCAGGTTCGATGCGGTGAGGATGTTCGGCGCGTAGTTGGGATCGTTCGGGTTGCCATACGTCAGCCCCGTGTAGCTCTCGGAGGCGACGGTCGTGCCGCTCACCACCTGCTGCACCGCGAGGTTGAAGGAGGTGCCGGCGCTCGCCGGCGTGAGGCTCACCTGCAGGCTGTTCCCCCACGCTCCCGGGCTGATGGCGCGGATCACGAACTGCGGCGGGGTGGTGGCCGGCGGAGTGGCCGGCGGGGTGGCGGTCGCGGGCTCGATCGTGAACACTCCGCTCTGGCCGAGGCCGAGCACGTTGCCGGAAGCGTCCAGCGCGGTCACCTGGAGGACGGCCTGTGAGGTGGGCGTCTGCACGCCGGTAGGGAGCTGGGTGATCGTAGCGGTGGTGGCGGTCGCGTCAAGACTCTGCCCGGGGACGGTCTGGAAGGTGGCCCCGCCGTTCGTCGACAGCAGCACGTCGTAGCTTGCCACCGTCCCCGTGGGCGCGGGGGTGGGCGCCGCCCAGGTGACCGTGAAGGTCGAGCCTGGCGTCTCGCTGGCGCCCGCCGCCGGAGCGCTGATCGCGATCGTGGACGTCGACGCCGGCAGGATGGCGAAAGGCGCGACGCCGCTCCCGAGCTGGTTGCCGGTCGCCCCGAGCGCCACCACCTGGACGGCCGCCTGCTCGGGAGCGGTGACCGTCGCGGGCAGGGTCAGTGAATACGTGGTCCCGGTAACCGGTGTGCTGCCGTTCGCCGGCGTGCTCGGGAAGGTCTGGCCGCCGTTGGTCGAGAGGAAAACGTTGTAGGAGGTCGCCGTGGCGCCCGTCGGCGTCCAACTGAGGCTCAGCGGCGTGGTGCCGGCCGCCACCGCGCCGTTCGGGATGCTCTCGACCGCCACGACCGTCTGGGCGACCTGGATCGGCGCGGTCTTGTCGCTGGCGATCGGATTGCCGTTGACGTCCGTGGCGGTGACCTGGAAGATCGCGGTGCCCTGCCCCGAGTAGGTGGCTGGCACCGGGAGGGTGACGTTGGCTGTGGTGACGGTGCCCGCGAGCGGCAGGGCCGGCGCCGGGCTCTCGAACGTGGCCGCCGTGAAGGTGTTGCCGCCGTCGGTCGACGTCAGCACGCTGTAGTAGCTGGGGTTGACGTTCCCCTGCCAGGTCCAGCTCAGGGCCACGGTCGTCCCCGAAGTCTGAACGCCGGTGACGGAGTCGGGGATGGTTACCGTGACCAGGCCCGGTTCGATGGTGAATTGCGGGCTGGTGGCGCTGGCCAGCAGGTTGCCGTTGGCATCGCTCGCCACCACCTGGACCACTCCCTGGGCCGCCTGCATCACCTGCGGGAGAGAGACGGTGAACGTCGTGGCCGATCCCGCCAGCCCTTTGCCGAGGGTCGGAGGGGTGGTGGCGTTGTCCTGGGCGGGGTTGAACGAGATACCGCCGTCGGTCGAAAGGTAGACCGCGTAGCTCGCCGGAGTGATCGCTCCGGACGGAGCAACGCTCCAGGAGGCCTGAAGCGTCGAGCCGCCCAGCACCGTCGCGCCGGCCGCCAGGGTGGTGGGCGTCGTCCCCGTGGTAGCCACGGATACGGCGAGCACCCCTGGAGGCGAAGCGGTCACCGAGGTCGGATCGACCACCCGGATGACCCAGGCGACCTGCCCGCCGTTGAGGAAGTACTGCATGATCGCGTAGCTCGACTCGCTGCGCGCATCGAGCCCGCCGAAGGTCTGCTGGAACGCATTCCAGCTGTTGATCTGCACCGCCTGCCCCAGCGGGCCGCTGGGGAAGAAGTCGACGAACGCCGTGCTGGAGGTGGTGACTCCGATCACGGTCGGATTCGAGGTGGGGATCTCCTGGACGTAGACCCCGGGATACGACACCTGGACGGGCATGGCACCTCCTCCAAGGATTCAGCGCGACTTCACGGACCAATCTCTCAAACCCCGACGGGATCCAGTCCCGCGGGGGTTACGGCTTCTTGCAATTGATGGAGGGAGTGTGGCTGGCGAAAAGAACCTTGTCAAGAGGGAAATCGCGCGCGGGAAGAAACCGATCGCGGCAGAGAGAAATTCGGGATCGCTTGTTACCGAAACCTGTACTTGTCGATCCCCAGCCGCTTGATGCGGGACTCCAGGGTGGTCGAGGGGATGCCGAGCCGGACGGCGGCCCCCTTGGCGCCGGAGACGCGGCCGGCGGATTGCGCGAGCGCCTCCTCGATCCGCCGCCGCTCGGCGTCGCGCAGGGCGTCCGGCAGGCGGGTTTCGGGCGGAGTGGGGACGGCGCCGCCGGTCCCCCCGATCAGCGGCTCGTCGACGCGCAGGACCTCCCCTTCCGAGAGGATGGCGGCGCGCTCGATGACGTTCTGGAGCTCGCGCACGTTGCCCGGCCAGGAGTAGTCGAGGATGCGGTCCATCGAGCTCTTCTCGATGCTCTGGAAGCGCTTGCCGAAGCGGGCGGCGTAACGGGCGGCGAAGTATTCGACCAGGATCGGGATGTCCTCCTGCCGCTGGCGCAGGGGGGGCATGGCGATGGGAAAGACGTTCAGCCGGTAGAAGAGGTCGCTGCGGAAGGTCCCCGCGGCCGCGGCTTCGCCCAGGTCGCGGTTGGTGGCGGCGATCACCCGCGCGTCGGTGGCGATCGGCTGGCTGCCGCCTACCCGCTCGAAGGTCCCCTCCTGGAGCACGCGCAGCAGCGCGGCCTGCACCTCGGGGGGGAGCTCGCCCACCTCGTCGAGGAAGATCGATCCCCCCGACGCCAGCTCGAAGCGGCCGACGCGGCGCTGCACGGCGCCGGTGAAGGCCCCCTTCTCATGGCCGAACAGCTCGGAGGCGATCAGCGAGGCCGGCAGCGCGGCGCAGTTGACCGCCACCAGGGCGCGGTGCGACCGCTGCGAGCGGCGGTGGATGGCGCGCGCCACCAATTCCTTCCCGGTGCCGGTCTCGCCGGTGATCAGCACCGTGGTGTCCGTGCCCGCCACCTTGTCCACCCGCGAGAGGGTCTCGCGCAGCGCCGGCGAGGAGCCGATGATCTCCTCGAACATCGAGCGCTCGTCGATCTCCTGGCGCAAGGCGAGGTTCTCGGCCTGGAGCTGGCCGGTGAGCCGCGCGATCTCCTCGAAGGCGCGGGCGTTGGCCACCGCGGCGGCGATCGGCCGGGCGAGCGCCTCGAAGACGTCCACCTCGTGCGCGCTGAAGGGGCCGGGCTCGCCGCGCGAGAACGCCAGTGAGCCGATGAGCTGGTCGCGCACCTTGAGGGGGACGCGCACGTAGGAGCGGACGCCGGCGGCGAGCAGGCGCGAGTCCTCGGGGAAGCGGGTCCCCCGCGCCAGATCCTCGCAGACCCAGGCTCGGCCGGTGCGGCCGACGTACTCGGTCCCAGTGCCCGCCAGCGGCAGGCTGCCGTGCGGCTTCGGCATTTCCGCGCCGGAGAGGCTCATCCAACGCGCAATGATGTCGGCAAAGGAGTCCCCCTGGCGCCGTTCGACGCCGCGGATGTAGAGGGCGTGGGGAACCAGGGTGTCGTCCTCGATGGTCGTCACCGCCAGAGCCTTGACGTTCATCGCGGGCTCCAGCCCCTCGACCACGGCCTCGAGCACGGCGGCGATCTCGATCCGCGAGTTGGCGGCCTCGGAGACCTGGAGGAGGAGCCGGTACTTCTCCTCGGCGGTCAGCATCGGCGTCTCTACCGGGACTGGCCGGTTTTTGATTGACCCGCTTTTGCTTGGCCAATAATGCGGGCGAAGCCGTCCTTGAACTGGGGCATCCAGTTCTTCGGCACCGAGAAGCCGTGACCCACCTTGTGGAGCCAGACGAGCTCGCCGTTGTCGACCTTCTTGAGATAGGTCCGGGTGTCCTCCGGCGTGCAGATCTGGTCGATGTCCCCCTGGAAGGCGAGCCAGCGGTCGGTCAGCGGCGCGGGCTGGAAGTCGACCCCCTTGCCGTGCGGGTCGTGGATCCAGGAGAGCTCGCGCCCTTTGCAGATCGGATGGTTGACGATCAGGTCGGGGCAGAAGCCGAGGCTCAAACCGCCCTGGAAGGTGTGGGCGGGCGCCTGTGCCATGGCGGCGTAGACGATGGTCGCCCCCGAGGAGTAGCCCACCAGCACGGGTTGGACGTGGGCGGGGTAGCCGAACCGCTTCGCGACCGCCCGGCCGAGCTCGGCGAAGTCGGTGGCCGGGTCCCAGCACTTGTCGGGGTCGGCGGTCGAGGTCTTCATGTAGTGGCGGATGTCCACCCCGGCGACCAGGGCGTCCATGCCCGCCAGCTCGCGGGCCATGTCGACGACCCCCAGGTTCCAGCCGCCGTCCCCCGAGATGAAGAGGGCGACGTGCGACGGGCGCGGGGTCTGGTGATAGACGGTGATCTTGCCGAAGGGCTCGAGGTCGAAGGTCTCTTCGGTGGCGGCGGCGGGGATGGCGAGCGCGAGCAGGAGGAGAAGTGCGGCCAACGTCGTTTTCATAGGGGGCTCATTGTGCACCAACGCCGCTCCCGGGCGAAGCCCCGTCCGGGCGGTTGAGGATCCAGTCGGCGATCGGCCCGTAGTCCTTGCCGACGATGTGCCCTCCGGGCCGCACCAGCAGGTGGACCAGGCCGCCGGGGAGCTGGAGGCAGAACGTGCTCTTCTCCCCGCGGCCGTAGGCGCAGAGGATCTGCTTGTCGCGCAGCTTTTCGAGCTCCGGCAGCACCGGCAGGCTGTCCGCGGCGGGCTTTCCCAGCCACTCCGTGGGATGAAAGCGGAAGTCGGCGGCGCCCGAGGGGCCCATCAGGACGATCAGCGAGACCCTCTCCGCCAGGTCCGGAGGCAGACGGTTGGCCAGGAAGGGGACGACGTCGGCGCCGAACGAATAGCCGATGAGGACCACCCGCTCCTTGTGCCAGAGCGGCAGGTAGACCCGCAGGACCCGCTCGAGGTCCCGGGCCGCCCGGTCGGGCTCTTTCCGGCGCAGGAAATAGCGCAGCGAGTTCCATCCGACGACCGGAATCCCCCCCTTGGACAGCGACTCGGCGAGCCCCTTGTCCGTCACCGCCCAGCCGCCGTCCCCGGTGAGCAGCACGGCCATCTCGTCCCCTCCCGGCGCCCGGGCCGGCACCTCGACCAGCGGCACCCCCTTCACTCTGCCGGGAGCGGGAGCGGCGGGCTTGGGAGGCTGCGAGACGAGCAGGGCGGCGGCGAGGACGAGGGCTTGCAGCATAGGCGCACAGGGTAACCTGGATGACACGCCCCCGTAATCCCGCCGCCGCAGCGCACCGCCTCATCCCCCGGTGATGACCTGCCACGCCGCCCGCAGGGAGTCGGGCAGGCCGTAGACGTCCAAGGCGGTGATCAGGATCGCGCTGCTCCAGCCGGCGATCATGAGGAGCCACCCGTTCTTCCAGCGCCCCATCCGCCGGCGCGAGCTGGTGAAGTGGAGGAGCGGGAACATGGCGAGGGGCAGTTGCAGGGCGAGCACCACCTGGCTGAGAGTCAGCAGGTCGTTGACGCTGCCCTCCCCCCGGATGCCGATGATCAGGATCGCCGGCACGATGGCCAGGCCGCGCGTGATGAGCCGCCGGACCCAGGGCTGCAGCTTCCAGCGCATGAACCCTTCCATCACCACCTGCCCGGCGAGCGTGCCGGTGATGGTGCTGCTCTGCCCGCTGGCCAGCAGAGCGACGGCGAAGAGGACGCTGGCGACGGCCGTCCCCAGGAGCGGGGCGAGCGTCAGATAGGCGACGCGGATCCAGTCGGCGTCTTCTCCCAGGGCGACGACCTGCCCGCCGCCCAGGGGGACGCTGTCCTTGCCATAGAAGACCAGCGCCGCGAGCACCAGGATGGCGGCGTTGACGAAGAACGCGATCGCCAGCGCCACGGTCGAGTCGAGGGTGTTGAAGCGGATGGCGCGGCGGATGGAGCGCTCGTCGTTCTGGAGCTTGCGGCTCTGCACCAGGGCCGAGTGCAGGTAGAGGTTGTGGGGCATCACCGTCGCACCGATGATGCCGATCGCCACGTAGAGCATGCCCACCTGCTGGAAGCCGGGAGTGACCAGCGCGTGCCCCATCTCCACGAAGCTCGGCTTGGTCTGCGGCAGGATGAAGATCTCGATGAAATAGCAGACGCCGATGGTCGCCACCAGCAGCATCACGACCGCTTCGATGGTGCGGACGCCGTAACGCTGCAAGGCCAGCAACAGCAGGACGTCCACGGCGGTGATGATGACGGCCCACAGCAGGGGGATGTGGAAGAGGAGGTTCAACGCCACGGCGCTGCCCAGCACCTCGGCGAGGTCGCAGGCGGCGATCGCGAGCTCACAGAGGAGCCAGTTCGGCCACCGCGTCCAACGGGGATACCAGTCGCGGCAGCACTGGGCCAGATCCTTGCCGGTCACCACCCCCAGGCGGGCGGACATCACCTGGAGGAAGATCGCCATCAGGCTGGCGGCGGCGACCACCCACAGCAGCCCATACTTGAACCGCGCTCCCCCCGCCAGGTCCGTCCCCCAGTTACCGGGGTCCATGTAGCCGACGCTCACGAGCAGGGCGGGGCCGGCGTAGGCCCGCCACTGCCGCCAGAAGCTCGCCTCCTGGCGAGGTATCTCGACCGTGCCGTGCATCCCTTCCAGGGACCGCGAGCTCCCTGGGATGCCATAGGCAGGTTGGGGCAGTAATGGATGGTCCATGTTTGTCGATCCTCGTATTCGGAGACTCAGTGTGCAGATTTTGAGTCGTCAAAATAAGTTTGCCGGCGATTCGAATGATTGTCAAGGGCCTCACCGTTGGCTATGCTCCGGGAGGTCCTGAGACGAGGGCGCGACGTGGCGAGCAGCACGGTCGAGAACTACCTGAAACAGCTCTACCTGGAGCAGCGGGCCAGCGACGGGGAGATGGTCCCCATGGGGCGTCTGGCGGTCGCGATGGGGGTCGTGCCCGGCACCGCGACGTCCATGGTCAAGGCGCTCGCCGACTCCGGCCTCGTGCAGTACGAGCCGCGGGGCGGGGTCCGGCTCACGGCGAGCGGCCAGCAACTGGCGCTCCATGTGCTGCGCCGCCACCGGCTGGTGGAGCTGTTCCTGGTGAAGGTGCTGGGGCTGGACTGGTCGGAGGTGCACGACGAGGCCGACGCCCTGGAGCACGCGATCTCCGACCGGGTGCTCGAGCGGATCGACGCGCTCCTCGGCCGTCCGACCGCCGACCCGCACGGCGACCCGATTCCGACCCCCGAGGGGGACATCCACGAGCCGCAACGGATGAGCCTGGCGGACTGCGCCGTCGGCGTTCCCCAGCGGATCGCGCGCGTGCTGGACCAGGAGCCGGAGTTCCTGCAGTTCGTGGAACGCCAGGGATTGATGCCCGGCGCGCTCGTCACGGTGGAGAAGCGGGAGCCGGCCGCCGAAGCGGTCCGGATCTTCGTCCGCCGCGGCCGGGAGGTGTCCCTGGGCCTGGCGGCAGCGGCAAAGATCCTGGTGGAGCCGCCCCAGACGGCGTAGGATTCCAGTTATACGCACAGCAGCAAAGCCTGCGTATAACTTCCCAGGAGGTTTCCTCCGTGCCTTTCGAACGGCTCCCCGAGTCGGTACAGACGCTCTATGCCGAGCTCCTCGATCAGACGATCCAGGGCGAGGCCGAGGCGGCGATCTCGGCGGCTCCGCAAGGGTCGTTCGTCTCCAAGAGCATCAAGGGAGGGACCTACTGGTACTTGCAGCGGATGGAGGGGGACCGCAAGCGGCAGCAGTACCTCGGCCGTGAATCCCCCGCCCTGCTGGCCTGGATGGCCGATGCCCGGGAGGCCCGCGCCCGGCTCGCCGCCGATGCGGACCAGCGCGCCCGGCTCTGCAGCATGCTCGTCGCGGGAGGTGCGGCGGGAGAGAGCCCCACGATCGCCCGCGTCTTAGCCCTAATCGCTCAGGCCGGAGTGTTCCGCATGGGCGGGGTCCTCGTCGGCACCCAGGCGTTCATCGCCTACGGCAACATGCTCGGCGTCCGCTTCGAGCAGCAGGCCCTGCGCACCCAGGACATCGACATCGCCCAGGACCGCTCCATCGGAATCGCCCTCTCGGTCGAGACGGCGCCGCTGAACGTCGAGCGGCTGTTGACCGGGTCCGACCTGGGGTTCTTCCCGGTCCCCGCCGTGGACAGCCGGCAGCCGAGCACCTCGTTCAAGGTCCGGGGCCGGGATCTGCGGGTGGATTTCCTGACGCCGCTCCTGGGACGGGACTCCGAAGAGCCGGTCTTTCTGCCCGCCCTCGGAGTCGCCGCCCATCCGCTCCGCTTCCTGGACTACCTGATCGAGAACCCGGCGCAGGCGGTCGTGGTCAGCGGCAGCGGCGTCCTGGTCAACGTTCCGGACCCTGGACGGTTCGCCTTCCACAAGCTCTGGATCGCGGAACGGCGACCGGTCGCCGAGCAGACGAAAGCCGCGAAGGACCGGCGGCAGGCCGGTGCGCTGCTCGAAGTCCTCCTGTCCGACCGCCCCGGGGACGTCCTGGCAGCCTGGGAGGCGTTGCGCCGCAGCCCTTCCGTGGTGAAAACCGTTCGCGCAGCGATGGACCGGCTCCCGCCGGAGTTGCGCGACGAGCTCCTGGCCCGCCTCACGCCTGCTGCAGGGCGGTGAGGTGGATGTCGTTGTGGCTCGCGTACCAGGCGACGCGGGCTTCGCGGAGCAGGATCGCCTGGGGGGATTCGTGGCGCACGCCGGTGCGCTCGGCGAAGGCGTTCGACACCGGACGGGCGCGTTGGATCTCGATCAGGGCGCAGATCGCCTCCCCCTCCTGGAGAGCCGCGAAACGCTGGAACTCGTCCCACGCCATGCCCGAGATGGGGCAGGTCAGGCTGTGTTTGAAGATCCACACCGGCCGCTCGCGCGACCGTTCGAGCAGATCCTCCAAGGCGGTCAGGGTCTCGATCTTCTGGATGTCGGCCATCGCAGCCTTCGCCTCTCCGGTGCAGTATGAAATCAGGCTCCAGTGTACCAGGGACGCCGCTCCCTCCGCTCCTCCCCTGCGGGGCGGGGCACGGGCGGGAAACCCGCTCTTCCAGGTGGCGTCGGACGGGTTTATTGTCTCTACACTGATCTGGGCGCGATCCCGAAGGTCGCGAGCCTGCTCCGGAGGACTCGAAATGGCTGCCAAGTACGTCTACGCGTTCGGCGGTGGTTCGGCGGAAGGTGAGGGAACCCAGAAGAATCTCCTCGGCGGCAAGGGCGCGGGCCTGGCCGAGATGAGCCGGCTCGGCATTCCCGTTCCTCCGGGCTTCACGATCACCACCGAAGTCTGTACGTTCTACCAGGATCACGCGGGCTCCTACCCTGACAGCCTGGAGAGCGAGGTCGCCGAGCATCTGGCGCGGCTGGAGGCGCAGACCGGCCAGCGCTTCGGCGATCCGCAGAACCCGCTGCTGGTCTCGGTCCGTTCCGGCGCGGCGCGGTCGATGCCGGGCATGATGGACACCATCCTCAACCTCGGCCTCTCCGAGGAGGTGGTGGCCGCCTGGATCGGCCGCGGCGAGGACGCCCGCTTCGTGCTCGACGCCTACCGCCGCCTGCTCACCATGTACGGCGACGTGGTGATGGGGGTGCCCCACTCCGGGTTCGAGAAGATCCTCGGGGACGCCCGCAAGACCCAGGGCGCCGCCAACGACGCCGAGCTGACCGCCGAGTCGCTGCGCAAGGTGGCGGACGCCTTCAAGGAGCTGATCGAGCGGCGCGCCGGCCAGCCGTTCCCCCAGGAGCCGCGGGCGCAGCTGTGGGGCGCCATCGGCGCCGTGTTCGCCAGCTGGAACAACCCCCGCGCCCGCGAGTACCGGAAGATCGAGAAGATCTCCGACCTCCTCGGCACCGCCGTCAACGTGCAGAGCATGGTCTTCGGCAACCGGGGCAACGACTGCGCCACCGGCGTCGCCTTCACCCGCAATCCGGCCACCGGCGAGAAGCGGGTCTTCGGCGAGTACCTGATCAACGCCCAGGGGGAGGACGTGGTGGCCGGCATCCGCACGCCGAAGCCAATCGTTCCGGAGGACGGCCAGGGGGGGCTCGCGGTCGACTTCCCGGAGGCCAACCGCCAACTCCAGGAAGTGTGCGAACGGCTGGAACGCCATTACCACGACATGCAGGACGTGGAGTTCACCATCCAGCACGATGAGCTCTTCATGCTGCAGACCCGGGCGGGCAAGCGCACCGGACCCGCCGCCGTGCGCGTCGCCGTCGAGATGGAGGCGGAGGGAGTGATCGACCGCCGCGAGGCGATCGACCGCGTCCAGCCGGAGCAGCTCGCGCAGCTCCTGGCGCCGGAGTTCGACGCCGAGCAGAAGAAGCAGGCGATCGCCGGCGGCAAGCTCCTGGCGCACGGCCTCCCCGCCGGTCCGGGCGCCGCCGCGGGCAAGATCGCCCTCACCGCGGACCGCGCGGCCGAGATGGCCGCCGCCGGTCCCGTGCTGCTGGTGCGGGCCGAGACCTCCCCCGAGGACATCGTCGGCATGCACGCCTCGGCCGGCATCCTGACCTCCCGCGGCGGCATGACCTCGCACGCCGCCGTGGTCGCCCGCGGCCTCGGCAAGCCGTGCGTGGTCGGCGCCGGCGACCTCGACGTGGATGAGGAGGCGGGAGTGGTGCGGGTCAAGGATCACACCTTCCACGAGGGGGACGAGCTGTCGATCGACGGCACCACCGGCGAGGTGATCGCCGGCGCCCTCCCCACCCGCGACTCGGAGGTCCTGCGCGCGCTGCTCGACGGCGGCGAGCCCTCGCCCGCCACCCGCGGCTTCGCCAAGCTCCTGGAATGGGCCGACGCCGAGCGCCGGCTGCGCATCCGCGCCAACGCCGACACCCCGCACGACGCCAGGGTGGCCGCCGCCGTCGGTGCCGAGGGGATCGGGCTCTGCCGCACCGAGCACATGTTCTTCGCCGACGACCGCATCCCCTGGGTGCGGCAGATGATCCTGGCCGAGAACGCCGAGACCCGCGCCGCCGCGCTCGCCCGGCTCCTTCCCATGCAGCAGGGGGACTTTGAGGGGATCTACGCCGCCCTCGCCGGCCGGCCGATCACCATCCGCCTGCTCGACCCGCCGCTCCACGAGTTCCTCCCCAAGGAGGAAAGGGCCCTGCGCGTCCTCGCCGAACAGATGGGGATCGACCCCGCCGCCGTCAAGGCGCGCGCCGAGGCGCTGGCCGAAGCCAATCCCATGCTCGGCCTGCGCGGCTGCCGGCTGGGGATCACCGCCCCCGAGATCTATGAGATGCAGGTCGAGGCCATCGTCCGCGCCGCTGCCGTCCGCGTCCGCGCCGGCGACGACGTACGGCCGGAGATCATGGTCCCCCTGGTCGGTACAGAGGCCGAGATGATCCGCCTGCGCGAAATGATCGAGAAGGTCGTCGCGCGCGTCCAGGCCGAGGAGAAGCTCCAGCTCGACATCCTCATCGGCACCATGATCGAGGTGCCGCGCGCCGCCCTGGTGGCCGACCGGATCGCCCGCCACGCCGACTTCTTCTCCTTCGGCACCAACGACCTGACGCAGATGACCTACGGCTATTCGCGCGACGACGCCGGCCGCTTCCTGCCGCAGTACGTCGAATCCAAGGTGCTGCCGCACGACCCCTTCCAATGCATCGACGAGGAGGGGGTGGGGCAGCTCGTCCGCCTGGCCTGCGAGCGGGGGCGGGAGACGCGGCCGGACCTCCACCTCGGCATCTGCGGCGAGCACGGCGGCGATCCGTCGTCGATCGATTTCTTCGAGCGCGCCGGCCTCGACTATGTCTCCTGCTCCCCCTACCGGGTGCCGATCGCCCGGCTGGCCGCGGCGCGAGCGAGCCTGGCCGCCCATAAAGCCCAGGGAGGGGTGGCGTCCAAGCCGCCGGTTCACTCCTCGACCGCCGGGGTCCATGCGGTCCCCGAGTCGATGGCGGCCGCGGCCAAAGCCTGATTGATCAGAAAACGAAGCGGGCCTACTCTTTGCAACCTGCCCGGGAAGGAGGTACCGCGATGGACGACTCCGAACGGAGCTATGGATACAGCGACGACATCTACCACGGTCAGCACGACCGCAAGGACGAGAAGAGCTACGAGTACGGCGCGGAAGACCCCGAGGAGGTCGCGGGCGAGGAGCTGAGCCCCGAGGAGCAGGCGATCCACATCGAAGGCTCCAACGCCGGCGAGGAGCCCGTCGCCGCGGGCGACGCCGGCTCTTACGACTACGGCCGCGAAGGGGAGTACGGCGCCGCCGAATCCTTCACCTGGGACATCCCCGGCACCGACGTCGAGCGGGAGAGGGCGGCAGCGGAGACGAAGGTGCGGGTGGACCAGCGGGAGGAGGAGGTGGCGACGAAGAAGTAGGTCTTGTGGGTGGTAGGGGGATCGCCCTGAAAGGGCGAATATTCAACAGCTTGGGGTTTCAACCCCAGGCGGGCGGTGGCGGCCACGGGGAATCGGCGGTGGGGCGGCCGGGGGAAATGCGGCGGGTCGGCCACGGGGGAATCGGCCGCGCGAACCCGCCTGGGGTTGAAACCCCAGGCTGATCAATACCCGCCCTTCCAGGGCGGCCCCCAATCCCCCCGGGCGTGCTCGTACGCGACTTCTTCCGCCTGTACAATCCGCGGCATGTCCCGCATCCACCTCCTCCCCGATCCCCTGGTCAGCCAGATCGCCGCCGGCGAGGTGGTGGAGCGGCCGGCTTCGGTGGTCAAGGAGCTGGTCGAGAACGCGCTCGACGCGGGGGCCGGGCTGATCGAGATCCAGCTCGACGGGGGCGGCAAGGCGCGGATCGCCATCGGCGACGACGGTTTCGGCATGGGGCGCGACGACGCCCTGCTCGCCTTCGACCGTCACGCCACCAGCAAGATCGCCAGCTTCGACGACCTGGAGCGCGTCGCCACCCTGGGGTTCCGCGGCGAGGCGCTCGCCTCGATCGCGGCGGTCGCGCGGGTCGAGATGACCACCGCCGAGCAGCCCGGAGAGGGCCATCGGGTGGTGATCGAGGGGGGCCGGGTGCGGGTGGCCGAGCCGTTCGCCCGGCCGCGCGGCACCACGATCGAGGTCCGCTCGCTGTTCTTCAACGTGCCCGCCCGGCGGAAGTTCCTCAAGGCCCCCCAGACCGAGCTGCGCCGCTGCGTCGAGGTGGTGCAGGGGTACGCCCTCGCCCGGCCGGACGTCCGCTTCCAGGTCTCCCATGAGGGGCGGGAGCTGCTGGACGCGCTGCCCGCCCCAGGCACGGCCGCCGGCTCGCGCGAGCGCATCGGTCAGATCTTCGGACCCGAGCTCGCCCGTGAGCTCGCCGAGATCCCGGAAAGCGGGGGAGAGGAAGAGGCGGTCCGCGGCTTCGTGGGCAGCCCCGCGACGGCGCGCGGCCGGCGGCACTTCCTCTACGTCAATCGCCGCCTGATCCGCGACCGCGCCGTGCTCGCCAACTTCTACCGCGCCGTGCGCGACGAGTGGAAGACGGAGGACTTCCCGGCCCTCTTCCTCTTCCTCGACCTCGCGCCGGAGGAGGTGGACGTCAACGTCCATCCGCAGAAGGCGGAGGTACGCTTCCGCGATCCCGCCCTGCTCGACCGCGTCTACGACGCCCTCCGCCGCACCCTGGAGCGCGCCCGCGGCGAGGAGGCCGCTCCGCTCCGCCCCCCCGCCGCCGAGCCGTACGTCCCCTTCGCCTGGCAGGGATTGGGAGAGAAGCGCACGACTCCGGCCTGGGACCGGCCGCGCGAGACCTCCTCGGTACCGGCTGTCGTGGAGCTCCCCGTCACCCCCACGCGGCTGGCGACGCCGTCCTACGTCCCGGTCGCGCGGCCGGTCGTGCCGCTCTCCGGCCGCAGCGGCGAGGCCCGTCCGTTCCGTCTGTTGGGCCAGTACAAGGGGACGCTAATCCTCCTGGAGGGGCCGGACGGCCTCTATCTGATCGACCAGCACGTGGCGCACGAGCGCATCCTCTACGAGCGCCTGCGCCGCTCCATGGCCGCCGAGCGTCCGCCCGTGCAGCATCTCCTCGCGCCGGTGCTCCTCGACCTCTCCCCGGCCGAGCGGCTGCGCATCAGCGAGCTCGCCGCCGGCCTCGAAGAGCACGGCTTCGCCGTCGCAGCCCTCTCCGGAGGCACCCTGGCGCTCACCTCGGTGCCGGCGGTCCTCTCCGCCGACGCCGCCGAGAGATTGCTGCGCAGCCTGGCCGCGGACTCCGGGGACGGCACCGCGGGAGCGGCCGACCTCTCGCGGAAGATCCTGGAGAACCTCGCCGCCAGCATGGCCTGCAAGGCGGCGGTGAAGATGCACCACCCGCTCTCCGCCCCCGAGATGGAAGCCCTGGTGGCCGAGCTGTTCACCGCCGAACAGCCCTACGCCTGCCCGCACGGCCGACCGATCGTGTTGCAGATGACCGATTCGGATCTGGAGCGGAGGTTTGGGCGGCGGTAGGCGCTCCGCTGCTACTATTCCCCGCCATGGCATTCGGCCGCCGCGATCTGACTCCTTTCGAGAAGCGCCTGGGGTACCGGTTCAAGCGCCTCGACCTCCTGCAACTCGGGCTGACCCACCGCTCCTGGGCCAACGAGCAGGGGATCCCGGAGCACTATGAGCGGCTGGAATTCCTGGGCGACGCCGTCCTCGGGATGGTGACCGCCGAGTGGCTCTACGCCAACCACCCCGAGCTGCCCGAGGGCGAGCTCTCCAAGCACAAGGCGCAGCTCGTCAACCGCGACACCCTGGCGAAGCACGCCCTGGACCTGGACCTCGGGCCGTCGCTGCGCATCGGAGTGGGGGAGGACCGCTCGGGAGGGCGCAGCAAGTCCTCCCTGCTCGCCGACTCCATGGAGGCGGTCTTCGGCGCCCTCTATCTCGACGGTGGATTGGAGGTGGCGCGCAAGGCGATCCTCCCCATGCTGGAGAACGCCTTCCACGAGCGCGCCCGGCAGGTGGTGACCGACGCCAAGACCCAGCTCCAGGAGGTCGCCCAGGCGCTCGGCTGGGACCTCCCCGAATACCGCCTGACCGACTCCATCGGGCCGGACCACAACAAGACCTTCATCGTCGAATGCTGGCTCGCCGGCCAGCTCTGGGGGCGCGGCGAGGGTCCAAGCAAGAAGATCGCCGAGCAGCGCTCCGCGGCGGACGCGCTGGTGAAGATTCCGGAGACGGAGGGGTAGGGCGAATCTGGCTTTCATGCGTCAGCCCCCTTGCTGTCCTACAGAGGCTAGCTCCAGCGCCCGGTGTAAGGCGGAACTGAGCTCCTTCGCGAGCTCTTGGGATTCTCTCTGCGCGGATCCGGGCTTCGGCGCAAGCCGGGCATGGAGCCATAGCCGCAGCGCGGTTTCGCCTCGCTGCTGGCCACCGGTCCGCAGTGCGTCCAGCACCGACTGCGCGAGGATCTGCAGGTGTCCTGGAGTGGAGTGTCCCCAGAGACGCCGAATAAGGGGATCGGTGCCCGGCGCAGAGGGATCGACTTCCCCGCGGGCAGCCAGGTGGGCGAGAATCCGGCACCAGGAGCCGCGATCTGGAGTGAGCCATATCTCCGCCTTCTGCCATGCTTCCGGGGTCGAGAAAAGAGGCTGGAACGCAGGAATCTTCTCGGGGGGAAGCCAACCATTTCGGATGAGGAGTAACCCCAGGTCATCCCGTTTCGAGTCCGCGGGCAGGAGTTCCAGAACCTCGCTCACACGCTCCGGTGCTGGGACTGCGAGGAGGTAGGCGAACGCCCGGATCTCCTCTGGATGGAGGACCAGTTCCCTGAGGCAGTGATCGATTCTGGCGAGCCTCTCCCCGGGTGGAAGAGCGCACAGCTCGAACACCCTTCTCTGGATCGGAGTCACACGGAAAGAGAGCGCCGTCCGGAAGGCACGACGGACCCGAGAAGCCACCTTTTCCTCCAGGCGGTCGAGGACTGCCGTCACGATCGGAAGCACCTCGTGCCAGTGGCTCTGGATCTCCTTCTGGGCAGCGCCAGCATCGCTCTGTAAGGGCAACCTCGCCACTGCCTCCAAGACCTTGGCTGCCCTCCGTGCGCCCTGGCGGTTTCCGGGCGCTAGGAAGATTGAAGGAATGCAGGCGAGCAGCCTTTCGAAAGCCTCCAGTCGATCCCACCAGGGCGCGGAGTCGAGACGCACGAGGCGTCGGGCTGCCTCCTGGAGCTCCGCTACAGCCCTGGCGCCCTCGACCTGGGCACTGAGCTCGGCAATCTGCGGCATGATGGTCACGAGGCTAACGTCGGTGTCCGCCACGAAAGCAGAACGGACCATTTCGATGGTAGAGACACGGTCCGGCTGGCCACCATAGAACGACTCCTGAAAAGCTAGGGAATGCCAGGCAAGCCTCAGAAGCGCCTGGAGCCGGATGCCGGAATCCCGGATCGTGCCGATGCGCTTCTCCGCCAGCTCCGCAAGGTTAAGAGGATATTCCAGCAACGTGGAGAGACCCTGGATCTCGTCCTCTATGGGCTCGATCTTGGCGACAGACGCATAGAGAGACCGAGCGGCGAGGAGATCCTGAATCTCCCCGGGCGAGGTCGCTTCGAGCAAGACCAGGAGCCGCCTTCGGCGGTCTCGGATCCCCTCGGCAATCTCCCGGGAACGCAGCTGCTGTGCCAGGACGGCGCGGAGGTCGTCCTCCTCCTCGGGCAGCAATCGGCCGGCAACGCGTTCGAGCTCCTGTGCGCTCCCCCGGAACGTGCAGAGCCTCTCGGTTACCTTGAGCAGCAGATCCCTGCGGAGCTGAAAACCTTCAGCTGCGGTCGGAGCGACTGCGGCGGCGTAGCGCTCAGCGTTCTCCAAGAGCAGCTCCGTCACCTGCTCGCTTTTCGTCTCGCACGCGAGCGTCAGCAGTGTCTCCGGCTTACTGGCAGGAGACCAGACAACGGCTTCGAGATATGCCTTCAGCTCGTCCGGCTGAAATTGGTCCACGAGGTCCAGGAAGAGGCGGAGATCTCGCGGGGGGGCCTCGAAGCGTACATCGTAGAGAAAACTCGCGATCGCGCTCAGCTTTCGACGAAGCTCTTCCTCAACTTCCGGCGGTTGGGAGGCCACGTAGCGCAAGCTCCAATGGAGGCGGTCGTCCGGGGGGAGCTGTCGGAGCGCCGCTAGTGCAGACGCGGCCCGGCGTTCATCGGGCCGTGACTCTAGGTCGATCACCCGAAGGGCAGCTTGGGCAGAGGGGTCCTCGACTTCGGAACAGAACTCTTCAATCCGTTCGAGGTCCAGCCGGACGATCAACTCGCGGCTGGCCTCGATGATCTCCGCTGACCAGGGGATGCTCTCGCTCCGTGCCCAGCGCTCCCAGGCGGCGAGGGCTTGGTCGGGACGCGTCCGGGCCAGCCTGCCCAGGAAGGTGGCGATGGTCCATCGGCGGGCAGCGTCGAGCAGCGGGCCGAGCCTCTCCAGGACCTCCCAGGGATCATCCGGCTTCAGGTCTGCCAGGCGCTCCGGTGCGACCTCCACGATCAGGTACGGATCGCCGATCTTTGAAAGGGTGTGCCAGAATCCAGGGGCCAAGGCGTCCCCCCGTTCGAGCCAAGCTTGTGAGACCGCTTGCCACACCCGGGCAGCGTCCTCAGGAGCAGGGACGAGACGCGGGAGGCAACCGGGCCAGAGCGAGTCGAGCTCCGGACCGAACCGCCGGGCGATCGCGATGAGGGATGGGAGAGGCCCTCGCCCGTCGCCCTCGTCGTCGACCACATCCACCTGGAGGTCCTCGGCGACCTTTCGCAACAGTTCTCCGCAGGCAGGATGACCTCGCCCATAGGCGGCGGCGATGACGGCGTGGGCCTCGGCCCGGCGCACCGGCCTGGCGAGGTGGGCGGCGAGGTCCCGAGCTAAGGCCTCCCGGCCTCCCGATACGAGGGCGCGGAGGATGTACGGGTCCGCCAGATCCTCTGCCAGAGCCCGGAGGTTTGCCGCCACGGCGGCGAAGCGCACGAACCGCTCCCAGTCGCCGGCGAGGATCGCCGCCGGCAGGACATGCTTCTCCACGTCCTCTCCGGGTTGCTGAAAACCTCCGAAGTAATCCGCCTGCTCCGCCAGGAAGCCGCGCTGCTCGACCAGTTCGAAGAGCTTGGCCGGTTGTTTGCCATAGCTCAGATGAGCAATCTTGTAACCCAGGCGAAAGTCTCTCAGCTCCGCCTTCTCCGCCTCGGCGTCGTACGGCTCGTCATCATCCTCTTCGGGATCGCCCTCGCCGGCAGTCGCGCAGGTGGGCCGGGAGATCACGGCTCCTCCAGGGACTCGGCAATGCGTCGGTGTGCCTCCTCCAGGTTGACGCGCTCGTCCTCGACCTGATCCTTCGCCGCAATGAACTCGAAGAAGCTCGCGTGGTAAAGGCGGTAGCGCTTCCGTACCCTTCCGCCCTCGCCTGCATCTTTCGCCACATAGAGGAACTGGGCCCACTCGTCGAGGACCGGCCGGACACGGCGGCGATCTTGCAGACCGGAAAAGCGGGCGATCAAGTCGATCGAGATGGGTTTCTGGACCACGGTCAGGGCCACGAGCACGGGCAGCTGTTGCTGGAACCAGGCCTCCCCCTTCTCAGAGCGCATGCGATTCCAGTGGTCTTCATAATAGTTCTTGAGCCCCGCGGGCAATGTCTGAACGATCCGCGTCTGGAAGGCGCCGCTCTCGATCTCCGGCAGGACATAGCGCAGGTACATGAAGTTGCCCTGGCTTTTGGCCACCATCTCGGTCACGAAGCTCTCCTCGTCGAGTCCTTGGCCCGCCAGATAGGCGCGGATGCCGGCACGCGGAAGACGGACCTCGACGTACTCGCGGACGTCTTCCAGGTTTTGGGGGCAGTCCTGATTGAGGTCGAGCCTACACTCATCGTCGATGCGCAGCGGAACATCCTTGAAGCGGGTGGTGAGGACGATGAAGATACCCGCCGGCAGGGTGGTGGGGAGATACAGCGCATTGGCTCCAGGAGCGAGGGAGCTCAGGTCGGTTTCGTCGAGGGCGTCCACCAGCAAAACGGCCTTCTCCGCGGGTGCCAGCTTGCGGGCGACTTCGCCGAGGAGCGTCTTCAAAAAGCCGGAACCCTCCGTTGCGGAGGGGGGCAAGGATGAGTGATCGAGCCCATAGGTCGTGATGAGCTGAGCGCAGATATTGCGGAGGAACTTCTCAGGCGTCTGAATGCCGTCGCTGCGGACGTTGAAGTGATGGATCGCCCTCTCCCGTCGAACCATCTCGGCGCTCAGGGCGGTCTTGCCGATCCCCGGCTCTCCCCGGATGACGAAGTAGCCGCGCCCTCTCTTCTGGATGGACCGTGCAAGGGCGTCGAAAACCCACCTGCGGCCGACGAAGTCCTCGGTCTTCGCCTGGATCAGGTCGGAAAAGTCGGTGATGGCACTGCGGATGGTGTCAGCACCAAGACCCGAGAGGTTGCGATGCTCCGGCTCGAACAACCGGCCGTCCCAACTACGCAGGAACAGGACCGGAGTCGCCCACTCCGACGACCGTGGATCGTCCAGGAGCACGGCCATGCGCCCTTCGGTGGTGGCGGCATCGACGGGATCGCCGGTGACGATCCGGCGATAGAAGGCCGCGCTGAAGAGAGCAGCCGCCTGATCCGAGACGGAGAATTGCATGGCGACCACCGCCGGCATTCCAGCGAGGACCAGGGCGGATGCGACGCCAGCGAACGGATCGAGCCCCGCCTCCCAGGACGAACGGGCGGTATGGCAGGCATTGAGAAAGGCTAACCGCAACGAGGGGAAGTCGCGCAGGAGGTGGCCCAGGATCCGGCCGGGAAGCCGTTCCTGCCGCCTCTCTTCATCTTCGAGCAGGAGGGCGCCGTCGCCGCTGCGAGCCTCGAAGCTTCCGTGCCCCATGAAGTGGAAGACATGGAAAAGCTCCTCGTGCAGCTTATCCCGAATGCCCTGCGGGGTGGCGTTGCGGAGCCATTGGATCTGGACGCCCGGGATCTTCTGGAGTACCGCATGGATCCTGCTGGCCTCGGTGTCTAGGTCGAGGGGAGAGACGCCGCGCGGAGATGCCGAGGCGAGCAGGACTCGGAGCGGCGGAGCGAGGCGGGGCCTTGTGCCCCGCGGGACATTGAGATAACGGACGAGGGACGTCGTGCGCCCCAGGTTCAGGAACTCGCGCCGTTCCCTCCAGAAGAGGGTCTCCCAAGGGAGCTGGCCGAGGAGCACGACATCGGAGTCGAAGCAGAGCTTGATGCGCAGACCGTGCTCTCCGTCCTCGGGAAGCCTCGCCAGGCTCTCAGCCAGGAGGCGTCGAATTTCCTCCGTGAATAGGGCTTCGAACAACCGTGCTCCAACCTCCTCCGGCTGCACGAGGAGCGCCGGCTGAGCTGTCCCGCAGTCTCGATCCGCGCCACCGGCCGGCTGCTCGCAGGTATCTCTTCCTGAGAAACCATTCTTGAAAGCCTGAAGCTCGTCGGCTGTCAGAGGCACACGGAACGTGTGCCGGCCGTCGCCCGCTGGACAGTGGACGGTGACTGGGTGATCTTCCCCCTGCGGAGGGTGGATCTGCACGAAGAAGTCTTCATATTGCATGGCATCCCCCCGAAAACTTCATCGCCGCCCGGATAGACCCCGGAAGGTACCGCTTTGTTTAGGGTTTCTCCCCCCGAAATCTGCTCCAGCGGGTCTCCAGCGTGCAAGGAGGAGACTGACACTCCATGCGAGTTGCGGGCTGGGAATTCAAGAAAGCGCGTAACCTCTTCACTGAGATCCTCCGGGATCCGAGCTACGACGACCCCTCCTGCCTCTTGTTCGTGATCGGGTTTGTCTCCATCTTTCTGTGGCAGGTGGAGCCGCTGCTCTGGAGACGGGGGATCTTCAGGATCCTCGCGGACTACGAAGGCAAGTGGCCGCTCGAACTGTACCCACTCTCAAGTTTCTGGCTCTTCCCTTTCGAGTGGGTGTCCTCGGCCCTGAAAGGCGTCCTCGGGCTCCCGGCGGTGATCGTGTATGTCGTCAATGCCGTGCTCCTCGACCGCTTCGTGGCCCAGCACGGAGGCGCCGACGCGTCCTTCCGCCCTGCGGTCCTGCGCCTGCGGCGCCTTCTCTCCGGGGTTCCCGTGCTGGGCCTGTGCGTCATTCCTCTGTGGCGAGTCCTGTGGAACCGCAAACCGGCATGGGCGTACCGGCGCAGGACTCCAAGATTGGTCTTTCAGGACGGTCCATCTGATCCGGCAAGCCGGCTCTCCCGGGGAGGAGCGATGCTCCATTCCGCCACGTTCATTCCCTGGATCCTGGTCTCGAACCTACTCGCGCTCAGAGCGGTCCTGACATGGCTCAACGAGCCGGAACGATCGACCGCGACGAGCCTGCTGGTCGTTCAGGGGATCTGCGGAACCTTGCGCATTGGCGGCATGATCTGCTCAGTGGCATACGTCAGGCTCCGCAGTCGGGAGGGTGCTTTGTGGGGCAAGAGAAAATGGGGCTTGCTGGTCTGCTCAGGAGCCTGGCTCCTCCCCCAGAGTCTCTTTCCGCTGCCCCTGGCAGCCCTCCTCCTCAGCGGAGAGCGCTGGGGTGCCGTGGTGGAAGACTTGCGGACCCGATCCGCCCCGGAACGGGACGCCGATCAGGTCATCGGCTCCCGCTTCCTCGTCATCAACCAGCATCTCCGCAATGTCGCGTTGGATCAGGCTACGCTCAAAGCGCTCGGACTCTACAGGGAGAAAACCTTCCTCCTGATGACGGAAGTGGCGTCCATCCTGATGCTGGTCCTGCCTTTACGCGCGCGATTCCCCTGGATGAACCTACCGGGATGCCTGGTAGCGCTCATCGTGCTTTCCACCCTGCTCTCGTTGCCAATGGGGGCTGTTCTCTATGTGTGGTCTTTTCTACGCAGGGTCTCCGGATCGGCGGAGCAGGTCAGGCACCAGGCGGAGCACCCCTTTGCCCGCTACCTCCTGCTCACCTCGATGGCCGTCGTCGGTGGAGCCAACATCGGAGTGCTCGCGGGAGCCAGAGAGTTGAGCCGGCTCGGGACTTTCCTTTTCTGGATCGGAGCCTATGGGAGCGCCATCGGTTTTGGGACCGCTTTCTGGGGGTTGCTGAAAACGAACGAGAAATCCCTGATCGTCTGGCCCACATTGTTCCTGAGTATCGGGATGACAGGCCATCAGATGCGGCAAGGCTCATTCGACATCAACGGTCTCGGTTTCAGCCGTCATCACGTGGAGAATGCAGCGCAGTTCCATCTGTTCAAATTCTACCTGATGGTCCCCCTGGTACTCATCCTCACCGTCGTCGTGGGCCTCTACCGCTGCCGCTGGCTGCTGCGGCCCTTTCGCGTCAAGGACATCTTCAATCCGATCCTGTCAGCCCGGGTGCGGAGGCAACTGGCCTTCCTGGTCGTGACGGCGTGCCTGCCGCTGGGCGGCGTTCTGGTCCCCGTCTGGATCCGACTCCGAGGCAGGTTGGCCGGATATCCTCTCCCGGACTGAGGACCTGGAGTCGATTCGCTTCAAATCCGGGCCAGAGATTGCTTCGGCTATAGGTCCAGAAGGGTATAGCGAGGGCACCGAGTGGGAGTGCCGCCGTGGTGGCCACACAAGCCAATACCATGCGCTGCGTGAGCGGAAAGCGGCCGTCGAAGACGTCCCGCAAGGAGAACGGCCGCAGCAGCCAAGCTCCGAGTTGGAGAAAGAGGATCAAGCTCCAAAGGGGCGTCAGGAGAGCCAGCAGGTAGAGGACTTCGAGGGAGAGCAGCCCGATCCGCTCGTGGGACGATGCAAGCTGGCAGAAAGCCAGAAAGAGAACGCAGATGGATCGAGCAGAACGGTCGCCTCCGGGATGTAACCTGAGGAAAGTCAAAAGCACGAACAGGAGACTCGCACCGACAATCACGAGCCATATCAGCGCGTAAAAACGCCTTTCGTTCCAGAGCAGCCGGCTCTGGATTCCACCCACGAATACAGCCTGGGTGAGCATCAGGTAAAAGGCCAGAACAGCGACCGGGGACCGATCGTAGGAAGCCCGAAGAAAATACCGGAAGGCAAGGAATATCATGATACCCAGGCCGATTCCTGCCAGAGCCAGGCCAAGGATCGTCGCCGCAAGGAGTGTAACGTGAGTTGCGGAAGAAAGGTAGGGAAATCGCGTCCCGAGAGAGGATAGGAGCTGTGCCAAAATGTTCCCCTCCAGCAGGAGAAGGGCGGTTTTCTGCCGATAGAGCGACTGCAGATGGATTTCAACCTCTCCTCTTGCTAGTTTCCCAGGCACGATCCCCAAGGGCTTTCTCCACTGCCGAAACCAGGGCTCCTGCACCCACTGAGCGCGCAATGTTTCCTTAGCCTTCAACAGATGCAGGAGCCCGGCACTGCTCGTGATCGACCCGACCAGTATCGTCGTACGGGGTGCTTGTCTAAACACGGCGATAATCGGGAACGGAATGGGCAGGAGGTAGAGAAATGAAGAAAGCCCGAAGACGGACCTTTCGCTGGTCGTCGGTTTCAGGGTAAAGGCCAGCAGAAGAGAAATATGGAGGACGCAGCAGAGGAGGGCCAGGACAGCCCGTCGGTCCGGACCTAATCTGTCAGTGCAAGCCACCCATAGGCTCCAGAGATAAAACAGGATCGAGTTGAGAATCGTCGCGAGGAGAAATAGCATGGTGATAGTCTTTGGCAGGTGCTTCTTCGAGAACGCTGGAGATGGTTGCTCCAAGTCTAGAGCTGCTCGCATCTCGGGTGGCCGTTGCTTAAGAAGCTCCATCCAACTTATGATAACGATTGAGGAGAGGAAAGGGATGCTGCCCAGAGAACATCGGACCACCTTCAGCCAAAGCGGCGTCGATCCGTCGGATGGAGTTCGGCGGGAGAGAAGTGTATGAACGTACCAGCCTTGCGCTGGTGCGAACAGAAGTGACGGCAGGATGTAGTAAGGAGAGAGGAGGCCGACTCTCGAGAAATCGGGTAGCAGCTTTCTGGAGATCAGGGAGATCTCAAGGATGAGGAGCAGGGTGACAGAGAGGAATCCCGTGAGCAGGCTCAGAAGCGCGAAGATCTCGATCGGTGAAGCCGCTACCCTTTCCGCAAAAAGTGAAAGACTCTGCCACCGGCGATACACATCTTCGATCCGGGTTTCTTCTTTCGTCATGGCTAGGCCAGACACGGAATCTCGGGGCGTGTTTAGGGGTGCGGAAGGTGCCTCGAAAGCCGTGCCAGCTCGTCTATCCCAAAGGCAGAGGCGGCGCACTCAACGTAGCGCGTGGGGACGGTCCAGTGGCATCGGCCTGGAATCGGCGATCGCCCCCCCGGGATCCTGAGGGGTGGCCTGCTGGGAGGATCGACGGGTGGTGCGGCCTTCACCCAGTCACCAGTCTGGTGACTGGGGGCGCGGGGGCTGTGCTGAAGAAGAGGGCCGGAGTGAGGAGGGCTCTTTCTGGGGTACAATCCCGCCCCCATGAGCGAGAGCCAGACCCTACCCGCCGCCATACCCGTCTCTTCAATCCGTGAGTTGACCCGCCACATCGGCCAGACGGTCGAGCTGCGCGGGTGGATCGATAACAAGCGCTCCAGCGGCAAGATCGCCTTCCTCCAGGTGCGGACCACCGGCGGCACCGTGCAGGCCGTGGCCGGCCGCAAGGACGTCTCCGAGAAGGACTGGGAGGACATCGAGCGCGCCACCCAGGAGTCGACCGTCCGCGTCACCGGCGTCGTCCGGGAGGACAAGCGGGCGCCGAGCGGCGTCGAGATCCAGTGCTCGGGATTCGAGGTCCTCTCCCTGACCCAGGACTACCCGATCACCCCCAAGGAGCACGGCACGGCGTTCCTCATGGAGCACCGTCACCTCTGGCTGCGCTCCAGCCGTCAGCGCTCCGCCCTGCGGGTGCGCAGCGAGATCGAGCAGGGGATCCGCGACTTCTTCTACGAGCGCGACTTCACCCTCATCGACTCGCCCATCCTCACCCCCGCCGCCTGCGAGGGGACGTCGACCCTGTTCGAGACCGACTACTTCGGCGACAAGGCCTACCTCTCGCAGTCCGGCCAGCTCTACCTGGAGCCGGCCGCGGCGGCCCTCGGCAAGGTCTACTGCTTCGGCCCCACCTTCCGCGCCGAGAAGTCGAAGACCCGCCGCCACCTGATGGAGTTCTGGATGGTGGAGCCCGAGGTCGCCTTCCTGGAGTTCGAGGGGCTCTGCGATCTGGCCCAGGAGTTCGTGGTCTACCTCGTGTCGCGCGTCCTCGACCGCGCCCGCGAGGAGCTGAAGATCCTGGAGCGCGACACGTCGAAGCTCGAAGCGGTGGTGCCGCCGTTCCCCCGCATCACCTACACCGAGGCGGTGAAGCTCCTCAACGAGCAGGGGAACCCCATCCAGTGGGGGGACGACTTCGGCGCCGACGAGGAGACCCTGGTCGCCGCCAGGTTCGACCGGCCGGTGATGGTCACCAAGTTCCCGGCCTCCTTCAAGGCCTTCTACATGCAGCCCGATGCGGAGAACCCGGAGGTGGTGCTCGGCCTCGACCTCATCGCCCCCGAAGGGTACGGCGAGATCATCGGCGGCAGCCAGCGCATCCACGATCACGACCTCCTCCTGCAGCGCATTCAGCAGCACAACCTGCCGGTCGAGGCCTTCCAGTGGTACCTCGACGTGCGCAAGTACGGGGCCTTCCCGCACAGCGGCTTCGGCATGGGGATCGAGCGCTTCGTGGCCTGGATGACGGGGCTCACCCACCTGCGCGAGACCATCCCGTACCCCCGGATGCTGTACAAGATCTATCCGTAGCGCGCGGCCCAGGGGAGATTTTCCAGAATAGCACTTTCCAGCACAGTGGGATCCGAAGCTTGGAATTCACGTGACTTGAAGTCGCGGCC
>JADMIO010833482.1_pt1 | contig 46357 bp, 39 predicted proteins | sample 8958161 | NCBI WGS metagenome assembly JADMIO01 (sample SAMN16585339, study PRJNA669376) | soil metagenome | isolation source: Crop rotation soil | place: USA: Cullars Rotation, Alabama | collected 2011
GCCGCGACTTCAAGTCACGTGAATTCCAAGCTTCGGATCCCACTGTGCTGGAAAGTAGTTTTAAGACTCTTTCTTCCCACATCTCTTCGACCTCGTATCGCCCTGTTAGTTACGGAAACAGCAGCAACTAAAGACGTATCCATCTGCGAAGCCAGGGGGAACAAAGTCCAATCCTGCTGCAACATCGTGCGCGCGTGATTGATGTCATCAATCATAGTCAGAATCTCTCCCGGCGCAACAGCCAAAGCTTCCGACATTGCTGTTGCTCTGTCTCGCAATTCAAGAACATAAACATAAAACGCATATGAAATAGCTTCAACGCGGAAGTTGTCGAATACGGCAATTCCGGGTGTGCTGGGTCTCCACGTGCCCGCGCTGATTTCCGCACGCATTGATGTTATTTGTATTTCTCTGGGCACGCTTCTTTGAACAGCCCAAACCTGATTGTCAGAGCTTGTTTCAAACAGAATCGTGTCGCTTGATTGGTCGTGGCGTATGCGCCAGAAACGATGCTGCGCGGCATTGTACGGAATGCTCGTAGATGTGCGATTACCCGCAATGATTTTCTGGAAAAGAAGATTACCGCTCTCTTGAATAATCATGTAGAAATTACGACTATCAAGGCAGATTGCGAGTTCTGTATCAACTGCCGCTCCCGAAGCGACCTGTATAACTTCTACCATAGCCCGCGCATTTGTCATGTTCACACTATTAGAGAGAACATAGCCGTTGTAATGCTCGTTCGCCACGTTTTCACGCGGAGCGATTTCAAGCCTTTGATTCTGCTCGCGGACGGGAATTGAAGAATCCCATGCTAACGGACCGACATAGATGCCGCCTTGAATCGTGTCATATTTCCAACGCGATGCGTCGCGAAGGTTATCATTGAAATCATCTGCGATTAAAGCGACTCCTGTTGGAACAGGGGTCGGTGTTGCTGTTGGTGTAGGCGTAGGAGTCGGCGTCGGCGTCGGTGTAGGAGTCGGCGTCGGCGTCGGTGTTGGGGTTACAGTCGGCGTCGGGGTTGGTGTAGGGTTCGGTGCTACTCCGTTAATCGCTGCTTCCAGAGCGTTGAAATCACAACCTACATCTTTTCCATCCGTTCCGGCGTTTTTGTAAGGGCTAGTTGCTGCAAGGCGATAATTACCCGCAGATTGATTCACAAACTGTGCATCGTTAAGCGATGCAGGATAAAAGTTGTTTACGGGATAACGCCAGTCGGGTGCGCCCGCAATCAGGTTTCTCTGGAAAACTACTCCCGGGAAGTATTCTGCTAATGCCGAATTGCCAATGCCTACGTTTGTGCCAAACACGCCATAGTCATTGTGATTCATCAAATTGTTATTGAAAATAAATGCCGTATTCGGATCTCCGTAAGCATTTATGGCGTTTCCGTCATGAAGAATTGTATTGTGGTCAACTGTTACATTGTCCGCTCCGTTCGTTTGAAAGAAGACACCGTTTCCGCCCCAGGTTGCGTAGCTCACGTCTTGAATGAAATTGTTTCTGATTGTTATACGTTTAGTTTGTTGCGACGGGAATAAGTTATCGCTTCCGAGTACGTTAATGGCCGAGCCCGTGTGGCTGACAATGTTATTTGTAAATTGCACATCCTGCACGACGCTCCACGGTGCTCCGCCGTCTTGATTTCTAACCGTGAATAAGATTGCGAATCCCACTTGCGCGCTTGCCCAGTTGTATTCAAAAACATTTCCGTCAACGACAACACGTTGAGCATTCTTGAGTTCAAAAAGATTTTTGACTGCCCATGTGCCTCTCCATGAAGGCTGTTTTGCGAAATGATTGCGCCTGACCTCTATGTCAGAAGGTACCAAGCCTTGTATCAAAGGATCAGACCCGCCGAACATAACATTTTCGCCTGCCGCCTCAAGATAGTTGTTTACAATCGTGTAAGGGCCGGGTCCGTTCCATCCGCAAATAGCCTGTGTGTCCTGATAGGACGATTTGAAGTCCGAAATATGTGAATTGATAATTTGCGTGTGCGCGCTGTTAAGAGATATGCCGCGTTTCAAAGCTTGAGTCGGTTCTGCGTGAATATAGCAACGATCTATGATTATGTGATGCGGTACCTGGCTTAAAGAATTTTGTTGATTAGCCCCTAAAGTAATTAAATCGTAAAGAATGGCCTGCGCGTTGATTGATTTAAACTCGACACCTATAAACTGAAAATGATGCGCACCGTTCTCGGCTATTAACGCAGACTCGCCCAAACCGGGCGAGACAATTTTCGGCATAGAGGGGGAATAGGCGGGTGTTATGCGAACACCTGCGGACGGTAAAGCGGACATATTCGCAGCGCGAACCGTTATATACGTAGAACCTTCTTTTACGGGTAGATAAAACGGACCGATATAAGATGCTCCGGCTTCCAACAGGATTTCATCGCCGGGTTGTGCGGAATTTAAGGCAGACTGAAGAGAGCCTCCCGCAGGAACATTGATTGTTGCAGCTTTTGAAGTGCTTGCCGAAACTATTAATAAGAATATTGTGCAAAAAAGTGAAACAGAAAAAAGATTGGAGAAAGAATTAGAGCGGAATTTGTCAAACAATATCATTTGAAACCTCATTTCGGTAACCAGACCATCTCATGCTTTTCCGCGCACGAGACTCTTAGCTTTGCGGACCCGCATCACTACGGGGGTGCCGTTATCGTCTGAAGTTTTTTAAAAGACTTTATCTACTTATGATAGGACTTTTATTGAAACTTCAAGGCGAGTTGTCAAACATTTCAAGCAAACCGTTTCGACTAAGATGAATTTTGTACCAGGTTAGTAATACAAAATCGTGATTTTCATGGCTGAATCGAAACTCAAAGAATAGGTCTTGTTTATTCTGCGTTAAATTTGCTTCGGTAAACTGGGTGCAATAGGATTTTGCAGAGAGCGTGCCGCTTATATATACCGTCTGAAAGGACAAGATATTCGGGCAAGTCGTTTTGACATAGTCAATCGCATTGCTTTAGCAAACAACACAACCAACAAATTTAATTAACCATATCAGATAATCTCTGTCAACAACTATCCTAAAAAATTCCTACGCCAAAGCGTAGAACTCTTTCAGGAGCATTTTCCCAATATATTTATCGGTGAATTCGGCAAATAACTTTAATTTTTTATCATTAATTTACGCTCCCGAATAATAGAGCACAAATCCCTATTAATCAGAAGAAACTCACTATCTTACCTTAAGCTAAAAATATTCTGTCGCTGAAAGCGACAAAACAGTAGTCGCGTAAACTGTAATTACAATTGACAAGTCTTTTCAAGCCATGCAATGTTTATATTCGGGATAAAGAGAACGCCCTTCGCGTTTTTTATCAAAAAGCCTGCCGTTTTTTTTATTTATACATTAATTAATGTGACGAATTGAGGCACAAAACAAGATAGACATTGGCTGCGCCGCAGGAAGAAAATAATTAACGAGAAACTCTATGCGTGTTCTACAAATCGGACCTTATGCACCACCGCACGGCGGCGTTCACGCAAATCTTTCGGCTATACGAGATGCTATAATCGGGCGCGGAGATTCTTGCGAAGTCATCGCAATAACAAAGCCTGACCGTCCGGTTGAAAGAGAAGAAGGAATTTATCGTCCTCGAACGGCTTTCGCACTCTTACGCCTGTTGTTCTCATTAAAATATGACATAGTTCACTTACATCTTGGCGGAATGCTTACCAATCGCTTAATTGGGCTGACGCTCGTTTGCGGGCTTCTGCCGCGCAAGAAGAAAGTTATTACATTTCACTCCGGCGGCTATCCTTCATCACCGAAAGGACAAAGCGCGAAGCCGTTTTCCGTAAGAGGTTTTGCTTTCAGGCTCTACGACAGAATCATCTGCGTTAACGCGGAGATGATAGCAATGTTCAAAAAGTTCGGCGTCGGTGAAAACAGACTCAGACACATATATCCTTACTCGTTCGATGTTCCGCCGGAGGACACGCCCGTTCCGCAAAATCTGAAGGATTTTCTAAACGTTCACAATCCTCTTTTAGTAAACATAGCGCAGTTGGAAACCCACTATGATTTGGCATTGCAAATTGATGTAATGGAAAAAGTTTTGGAAAACTTTCCGAACGCGGGCCTGATAATCATAGGCGCGGGAAGCCTTGAAGAAGATTTAAGAGCGCGCATAAAATCCAAACCTTATAGTTCTAAGGTACTTCTATGCGGCGACGTAGCGCGAATCGTCACTCTTAAAATAATTCAGAAATCGGATTTATTGTTGAGAACGACGCTCTATGATGGCGACGCCATTTCAGTACGTGAAGGACTTTTTTTGGGAACACCTGTGATTGCAACGGACAACGGAATGCGCCCCGAAGGAGTTTATCTGGTTCCTATTTCAAACTTGCCCGCGCTACACGCCGCAATCCTAAAAGTCTTAAACAATAAGAGCGAAAGACAATCCGGTAATGATAACGGAAAAAAGAACATCGAAGAGATTTTGAATCTCTATGACGAACTTTATCAATAAGCTTTCTTCGTTCTAAAAACTTCTGCCGACTTTTTGCGGGTCTATAGTCACGCCTATATCCGCGCCGTTCACGCCTTTACCTTTTAAGGGGCTGTTGGGCGAGAGCCTGTAATCTCCCGTTGAAGGATTTACGAAACCAAGTTCTTCCAGTTTGGACGGATACATATTCTGCCCCTTTAAGCTCGAACTATCGCCCCCGATAATCGCGTTGTTGGTTACGATGCTCTGCGGGTAATAGATATCGAGCGTGACCTGTCCCGGACGTTGATTATCGCCCATAAAGCCATATTCATTATTAAAAACAACATTGTTACGAAAGACAAAGCCGGTTGAAGGCACGCCATAGGCGGTTGTAATATTTCCGTTTTGAATGATTATGTTGTTTTCGATAATTAAACCGTCCCATTGACTTGAAACCAAAAAATTTCCGTTACCGCCCCATTTTTTGTAATCAATATCTTCGAAAATATTATTGCGAATTGTCAGACGATGACCGCCCGCGCCCTCGCTGCCGAGTACATTCACAGCACCGCCCGAGCTGCGGACTATGTTTCCGGAAAACTCCACGTCTTCAACTGTGGCTTTTTCGCCGCTATCCGCGCGAACAGTAAATAGTACGGCTATACCGTTTTGTCCGCTCGCCCAATTATTTGTCATCAAATTGTTTGTGACTTTAACCCTGCGCGCGTTCTTTATCTCAAAGAGATTTTTTGCGACCCAGCCTTCTTCTTTCCATTGAACCTGTTTGTTCATGTGATTGTCACGCACTGTTATATCCGTAGGCGTCAGTTGTATATCCGGATTGTGCGAACCGCCAAACAACACGCACATCCCCGCTGCCTCAAGATAGTTGTTTGTGATTTCGATTGGTCCATCACCTTCCCAGACGCCTATTGCCGCGCTCTCGTCGCCGCGTCTTTTTATATCCGCGATATAACTGTTTGTGATTCGAATGTATTTGCCGTTTGCTGCGATTCCGCGACGTTGGCCTAAGGTAGGACTTCCGTGAACATATACGCGGTCAAACTCTATGTGATGCGGAAAATCTTCGATTTTCTTTTCCGCTCCGTCACCAAGAAAGATTATGTTGTACAAACCCTCTTTCGTCGGACCGAATTCGACTCCTATGAAGCGGTAATGATGCGCTCCAAACTCCGTTTTGATTGCGGGATCGGCACTTGTGGAAATAACTTTCGGTAGAACTTTACCGTAACGCGCAGGTTCAATTCTTTCATTCGGTTTAGGAAGCTGTGCGTCCGTCGCAGACGAACGAATGGTTATAAACTGCGAACCCTGTTTGTTCGGAAGAGTAAAAGAGCCGTTATAGGTTGCGCCCGCTTCGAGAAGGATTGTGTCGCCGGGTTTTGCGCGATTCAGTGCGTCTTGAAAGTCCCCGCCCGCTCTCACGTTTAACGTAGCACCGTTGACTTCCACAAGGCGCGCACGCCGCTGTTTTGCAATCATATAAACGCCAAAAGCCAGAACGGGCAAAAGCAGCACTATAATTACAGCAGGAATAATATAACGCTTGTAGCTTCGCGGTTCTTTATAAGACCACCTGCGACGCTTTTTCCACCAAAGGTTTTTAATTTGTGAACTCATGTTTACTCTTTCCGGGCAGGATAATATCAGATTAATAAAATAACCAATTCGGCACACTATCCTATAATTATCGCAATCCGCTGTAAATAAACTTGAACCTTAATTTTACGGCTGTCATAATTTACGGACACAAAATCGCGGTCAAACAAAAAAGAGTGGTCAATAAACCACTCTTTTCTTTATTGCATAAATATGAATTATTACCAGTTGCCACGACCGTTGCGGTCACGACGATTGCGGTCATTTCGTTCGAATCCTTCCTCAAAGCCGCGCAGGAAACCTTCACGATAAGCCTGTTGGAAAGCCGACTTGCTTCCGTTTCTTGAATTGAAGCCTCTTCCTGCTTTTCTGTAATCGCCATCATCATAAGCATTTGAACGACGGTTCTTACGCGCAGCTTCCGCTCCCTTTTTCAAACCATCTTCGTATCCCTGTTGAATGGCAAAGCGATACATGTTGCTTCGCTTATTGTCATAGCGGTCATCGTTGCGGTCATCTCTACGTTCGTTTTGACGATTTCCGCGGTTATCGCGATTTTGTGCCTGTGCATTTATTCCGGACAAAAGCACGAACCCCATAACTAACGAAAGTGCCAGTCCTATTCCTTTAATTTTACTTTTAAGATTACTTATCCTCATGTTTCCACCCCTTATTCAAATAATTGAATCAAACCGACCCCGCCGCATAATGCTAAGCGGGAAAGCCTGACTAATGGACAAGACACTGATGATAAGCAATAGGTTACTCCGAGTTTTGTAAAGATACTGTTAAGCGGGCAGGGCAGCAAAATAATTTGCTGTAAGATGCTCGGCTATTTTGACCTCATAAAGTAAAATTTACTGCGATTATTATATGAATGATAACTTTATTAATTTCAGGAGAGTTAAAAATGAACACAATCAAGCGTTACAGTTTTATATTTCCAATCATCCTTTTTATATTGGCGGGTTCGCTTACCAATGTATTTGCCCAACAAGGCGAAGCGCGTAAATACGATGAATATGGAAAACTCAGAACCAAAGACGAAAATGCACGGCTCGACAATCTGGTTCTGGAAATGAAAAGTGATTCCGGCATAATTGTCTATATCATCTCGTACGGTGGTCTTAGAAGTCGCCCTAAGGATGCACAGATGATGGCAACGAAGGCGAAAAAGTATATTTTGAAAAAAGGCAAACTCAAGTCTTCGCGAATAATGGCAATAAGTGGCGGTTACAGAGAAGAACCCATGACGGAATTATGGGTTGTCCCGCCCGGAGCAACTCCGCCTCAAGCAACGCCCACGGTTGATCCGAGCGAAGTAATGTCGCCCAAAGTCGTGAAAAAAACGAAAACGAAAAAAGGTAAAAAGTGAATCATCTTCAAATGAGGACTCTAATAGAACAACCAGTAATAAGCTAATTTCATATACTCGCCCGCGACGTATCTCCAGCCGGGAAGACTCAACCACCAAAAAAGAGGATTCGGTGATTGTTCACCTGTTGGGGGCGAGGTTATGCCAATTTCTATAGATGTGTCTCGAAAGGCGTGTTTCATTACGCGCAAGGCGCGGCGTGTGTGATAGGGCGACGTCACAATCAAAACCGAACGAATATTTTGTTCCGGCAAAATCTCTCTGAGCAATATTGCTTCGTCCTGTGTGCTGCCGACAATCTCCGGCGCAACTTCAATAGCATTTTCGTTAACGCCTTGCTGCAACAACTCTCTCTTTGCTCTTTCAACAAAATAAGGGTTTCGCCTTTCTTCGTTTGACCAACCGCCTCTCAGCCCGTCGTTTGTCAAAAGAATTTTCGGCGCGCGTCCCTCTCTCCAAAGCTGCGCCGCTTTATGCGTTCGCTCCATGTACGTAGAAGAACCGCCAAGCACGACAATCACGTCCGCGCGCTGAATCTCAACGTGCACAATCAAAACATGCGCCGCAACCCAGGCCAACAAAAACCAGGCCACAAGGAAAATAAGAAAGCGAATGAAATATTTTTTTAGTGCGGAGTGCTTTGTGGGGAGTGTCGAGTTTTTTTTATTGACTTGCGACATTAATTCAATTCTAGCTGTACAACTTATATTATTCAGTACTCAGCACTCATTTGTTTTCAACCGAAGCAATGTATCCTCTTATCTCATCAACGCGCGCGTCCCAGCTTTCGCTTTTTATGGCTTCGCTTCGTTTGGCTCTTGTCGTTGTCTCTTTTAATGCCTCTTCGATTTCGTGTATGAATCCCTCGTCATCTCTTCCGATTCTGCATTGTCCTAAAATTTCAACTTCGGGAATCGCGGTTGAAACGACGGGCAATCCCGCAGCCAAGTATTCGCGCACCTTCAAAGGGTTTGCGTTTAACGTCAGTTCGTTAATCACAAAAGGATTTAAAGCCACGTCGAAACCTTTGCAGTAATCGGGAAGTTCCGAATAAGGCTTGCGCCCCAAGATATGAACATTCGGGAGTTTTTCGAGAGCGGAAACATCCGTTTTAACTTTTCCCAAAATCACCATAGAGCCATGCGAAAAATGTTTGGCCACTTTTGCCATAAGGCTAATATCAACCCAGTCTTCAACAAGACCGAAAAAACCAATCACGGGATGCGGCAGACTCACAATCTCTTCGGGGATTTTCGTGTTCGCCTCGAGAGCTTTGCTGAAATGCGTGTAATCAACTCCGTGACGAACGATGACGGTTCGCGGGTTGTGTTTCACTTTTGATTGATAGAGCAATTCTGCGGAGGCTATGACCAAATCGGATTTCTTCAACAGTTCTTCTTCGAGGCGCGCAATCGTTTCAGAGGAAATATCCGAAAACGCTCCGTACTCGTCAACGCAATGATATAGAATAAAATCTTCACCGAGTTTTCCCGCGAGCACAGCCGCCGACGGCAGAAAAACATAGTTGAAGGGGTTCTTAAATCCTAATTTTCGCATCGCACGCTTTATCTGAAAACGCAGCACGCGTTGATTTATCGCGCGAAGAAGCGGCTGCCCGTAAGCTGGAATCGTCAGCGGACTCATAACGAAAAGATTCGGCTCGACCTCTTTAATGGGCGTCGTCGCCGCAGCGATTTTTTTGAAAGAGCGTTTGAAATCCGCCTTTGAAACGGACGGAGCGCGAAGCCCTATCGAGTTTACCCAGAGCACACGATTTTCGCGCGCGAGTATTCGCATGATGTGCGTCTTTGAAAGCGGATCGCCCGTCCAATCGTGCGGAAAACAAACTATGTCGCGCCCGCGTAAAATTTTTGATGTGTCTATTCCGTTATCGCTCATTACATTTTGAATCTTGAATCTTGAATCTTGAATTAATTTCTTGCCAGCAACCAGTTTCTGAATTTCAAATATGTCTCTCCGCCGACTGTCTTAATAGCTTTCTTCGTGTTCCAAAAAAGAAACTGCTGCAATCGTGGTGAGACTGCTCCGCACGCTATTGCCGCAACTGTTTCCGCAGACGTTCCTCTTTGAATCGTGTAACGCCCGAAACAAGTTGTTTCACCGACCTGCCATATTTTTGTAGTCGGTTCTGATGTGAAAAGTTTTTTTATTCCAGCGCGCGACGCACTTTCCGCAATCTGTTTTGAATAGGCCCCGCCCGGAATCGAAGCGACGGAAATTTTCTTCCCTAAAATGTCAGAAAGTTTCTCCGTGCTCACGCGCCACTCGCGCAAAATTTCATCCTCGCTGCAAGCTGCAAAACGCAAAGGATGCGAAGCGGAATGGCTGCCGATTACGTGACCGCGTTCATCAAGTTCGCGTATCTCATCGCCGCTCAAAAACGTTTCAGTGTCAATATAATCCGTAGCGACAAAAAAATGCCCGCGCCAGTTTTGTTTTTCGAGCGATGGCGCAATGTGTGTGTATGCACTCCGCCCGCCGTCATCAAAAGTAATAAACAAAGGCTCGCTCTTCGTTTCTTCAAATTCAACTATGCTACGCGGATTCGTTTTCAAGTTTTCTATAAGGGCTTTTATATGAGCGTTGAATTGAATGTCGTCGAGTTTGTATAGATTCGCATCCGCGCTCACAAAGCCGCTCACCTCTTCGCGTCCGCGCTCAACAACATCGTGATACATTATTGCAATCGCTCTTTTCATCTTCCCGTCAATCAAACAATTTTGAACCTTGAATTTTGAATTATCTGCCTTCGCGCTTCGCCCTGCGTTTCCATCTTATGTATTGGGTCATCCACGGATGCCCCCACGCATTTGATTCGCGTCCGCTTGCTTCGACTCTCTCCGCACGTCCCTCGTGAATCTCTTTCAACTTCTCTTCCAACGCTTTCAAGTTTTCCAATACGACGCGGCTTTGAATTTTTATGTGCGACTCGTTCAGCGAATCATAATCATAACTGTAATAGCCGAAGATTGGTCCCGTATCAACACCTTCGTCTATCTTCAAAAGCGTCATTCCGACTCTTTCAAAATCTCCGCGCGTCAAAGCCCAGAAACAACCGTGCGCGTTTCTGTATTCGGGACAAACGCCCGGGTGCATAACGAATGTTCCCGTCTTGGCAAGTGAAAAAATTCGTTTGTTCAGAATCACTTTGCAACGCGCAACGATGATGTCGGGCTGTCGCTCTTTTATAAACTTTTCGGCTTCGTCTGAATTGGGGCTGTGCGTTATCAAAATCGGAACATCATCTTTTTTCGGATAAACGGATTTGAGATTTTCAAGCGTTTCTCTTTCCCACTCCGTGTCTTTCGCCGCAAGGAATAGTTTGTAGTAAATGCGAAACAGTGAGACATCGAAAAAACGAAACAGCCCGGTGCGTTTGATTTCGCGTTTTACGCGTTTGAGTTTTCGCCCGCCTTTCTCGTGCAAAACGACAACGCCTGTGAGTTCAGAAAAAGAGGAAAGCCAACGCGACAATCCCTCTTCGTCTAACAATGCTCCTTCGTGACAGATAAGAAATGTTTTCATCGAAACCGATTTCAAGCACTAACAAGATTTGCCTGATTATTCACTGACCTCTGATGCCTGACTCCTAACCCTTGTTCTATAGTTTCACCGTCAATGAATTGCCTCTGCCAAATCTCGAAATTCACCAATGCCCAGAGCCTTTCATCGTGTTTCGCAGCACCGGATTGGTGCTCCGCGACAATTTCGCGAACGTAATCGGCGTCGAATAAGTTTCTGCTCAAAACGCGTTCACTCAAAACATATTCGTCAACGATGTGACGGAATTCGTTTTTAAGCCATGTGCCCAGCGGCACGGGGAAACCCATTTTCTTTCGACTTAAAATCTGTTCGGGTAAGATTCCTTTCATGCTCTCGCGCAAAATATGTTTTGTGGTCCAACCTTTCAATTTTAGTTTGGCAGGCAATTTCGCGGTGAACTCGACAAGCTTGTGGTCTAAGAAAGGAACGCGGCTCTCAATCGAAGCAGCCATGCTCATCTGGTCTTGTTTCATCAATAACTCGTGCAGATAAGTTTTCGTGTCCGCATACAACAATTTATCCAAAAGTCCTTTCGCGTCCGTGTTCGCGAGTAAGTTTCTGACGGTCGCGTAAGGATTCGTAAAGCCGATTTTCTCCTTAACCTCCGCCGAAAAAAGCTGATGCTGCATTGCGCGCGGAAAGACAGCGAAATTATCTAAGTAAATGTATTCAATATCGGATGGCAGACTCAAGAAAGTACGCGAGAGTTTTCTTTTCGCTGCGGCAGGTAAACCCTCAACTCTGTTCCTTACAAAACGACGCGAGAAGTTCGGCGTCAGCATTTCATAAACCTTTCCTAGTGCCTGATTATAAACGGTCTTTCGATAACGCTCGTAGCCTCCGAGCATCTCATCGCTTCCCTCGCCCGTTAAGACAACCTTTACGTGCTCTTGCGCGAGTTTTGAAACGAAATAAAGCGGAACGCTCGCAAGGTGCGCGAGTGGTTCGTCTTCGTGCCAAATAAGTTTTGGTAAAGTTTCAAAAAATTGTTCAGGGCTAACTAAAATTTCATGATGGTCTGTCTTGAATTTTTCGGAGACAAGGCGCGCATATTCCAGTTCGTTTGCCTCGCGCTCTTGAAAAGCAACGGAGAAAGTCTTGATTGGCTCACTAACCATCTCGCTCATCATTGCTGCAATCGCGGACGAATCAATGCCCCCTGACAAAAACATTCCGAGCGGAACATCTGCCATAAGGCGCAAGCGAACGGCAGTTTTGAACAACTCGCGCCACTCTTCAATTAAATCTACTTCTTTGCCCGCGCGTTTCGGCTCGAAACTCACGTCCCAGTATTTTTCTATTTTGATTTCGCCGTCGCGCCACGTGAGCGTGTGCCCGGGCAACAATCTCTTCACACCGCGAAAGAGAGTCTCTTCGCCGCTCGTAGCGTGATTGGCAAATTGGTCGGGTAATTCCGTAAAATTTATTTCAGGCACGACGGCTTTCGCTTCCAGCAAGGCTTTTATTTCCGACGCGAAAAACAGAGAGCCGTTTTCATCATGAACATAATACAGAGGCTTTACGCCGAGACGGTCGCGCGCTATGAAAAGTTCTTTCTTCTTCTGATTCCAGATCCCGAACGCAAACATCCCGCGTAAGTATTCGACACAACCCGCGCCGTGTTCTTCGTAGAGATGAATTATCGTCTCCGTGTCGCAGTGAGTTCGATAGCGATGCCCTTTTGATTCAAGTTCTTCACGGTAATCCGCGTGATTGTAAATCTCGCCGTTGTACGTGATGTGAATAGTCTTGTCTTCATTCGGCATAGGCTGTTGCCCCGCCGAAACATCAACGATGCTCAAACGCCTGTGACCCAAACCAACATTGCGGTCAATGTATAATCCGCCGTCGTCGGGTCCGCGATGCTTTAGAACATCACGCATCTGAATCAACAAAGATTCGTCAACCTGACGCCCCGAACGATTTGAAAATGCTATACCGTTAATTCCGCACATAAAAACTCTAGCCTGTGACGACTTCAAAATCCTTACCGTTTCGTTTTACATGAGCAAACGAAGCAGACTCTTTCAAGCTTACTAAATTTCGCCCTCTGTATGTGAAACTTTTTCCGTCTATCAAAATTATCTCTTCAATCTCGCCACTAACATCATAACGCATCCACGTAAATTTGAAGTCAGATTCAATCTCATTTTCTTCTCCATCTTTTAACAAAAATACATCACGATTCTTTCCCGAAATAATTTCAAACTTATAGAAGTCAATTTCCCGAACTTCTAAGTGATTAAGAGACATGAAGAACGGTAAATATTCAACACGAAGAGGAAATGCCTTATATTTCCTTGTTATTGCATCTTGCTTTGAACCATAACAAAAAGAGACAGGTTCTGTGCTTTCAATTCTTAATCCGTTGTTTGACTCTAACAAAAATTCATCATCATCTGCGGTTTCAGTTCTTAACTCATTAAACGGGAAAAATAAAAATTCATCCTTAATATTTGGCGCAAGATGAAAATTCCAATCCCAACGAAACCACGCTCGTGGCCCAAAACTTATTCTTTGTATTTTCTTGTCCTTCCTTACTCCGTCGCAAACAATCCAATAATCGTTTTTGAGAAAAAGGATATTTCGCCTGTGAATAAAAGGCTTGTAACCGTCATGTTCACCCGCAAAAAAATCAAAACGCTCATTAGTAATCCAACTCAATGTTTTGCAGTTTGCGATTTTCTCCCATGAGAAAGGATTCGCGGGAATCGAAGAAGGTTTACCGTCAAGGATTAAAGTGTTGTGCGCGAAGGATGAGCGAAACCAGTTTCGCGTTTCAATATTTCTGGCGTAAATGTACGTTCCGGGGTCAACGAGCAATGTCTTTCCTTTCGCCGCAAGTTCAAAAGAAAGAGCGTCCGCGTGCGCGTGACCGCAATTGAGAAACCCGTGTTCGCCGCAGTCAATCAACATATAGTTTGCGTCCTTTGCCCAACTGTCGCGCATAACGTAATAGCCGCCGTCGGGAAAAGCTATTGAACTTTCTTTTGGTGTTTCGGCTTTCAGGTTTTGAAAATCTTTCAATCCTTCCTCACCGAACAGCCACAAAATTTCTTCTGTCAATTCTTCGCCCGCGACAAACTTGTAATCGCCTTTTTGAAAAGCTGTTGCACCGCTTGCAAGCGTCGCGCGGAAATCGTTCGCGTCTCTTTCATCAAGCGGCATAAGACGCCCGCCGTCGTCGTCGCCGTAAAAAGGCGTTGTGCCATCGGGCCGCGTGATGTGCATCAGATGGTTAAGAGATAGCTGTAATTTTGTTTTTAGTTTTTCTTCAATCTCTAAACCGTTCGCTTGAGAGAGCAATAAAAGATGTATATAGAAATCGGTGGTGTAGCGTTGATAATAACTCGTGCGTTCGACGTAAACGCCGTCGGGCAAGATGTGACGGTCAAGTTCTTTGTATAAAATTTCGCTTCCAAGTTTTCGCCAATGCGCTGCGCGTTTGAATTCGGGTATTAATAAACCTACGTAGAACAATCCCAGAGCTTCGCCCGTCAGATGCGTGTTCGGACTCGAATATGTGGAGAGATATTTTTCAAGATGCCGCGCGTGAAGATAAAGAAACTTACAGGCGCGCGTGAAGATTTCCGCGTTCAGATAATCTTTGAAAAAATAAAAAGCCCATAGCCACGAGATAGAACGAAATGCTAGTTCGAGACTGCTCAACCAGTTCACGCCAAGCTTAGGCGGGTTTTGCTCCATCCAACTTTCAAGCAGTTTCAGAAAAGTTTTCGCGTAACGCTCATCATTCGTGTGCCAGAAAGCACGACCGAGCGTGACGAAATGTTGGCAGCGATTCAGTTCCCAGATGATCTTTTTATCAACCGAATCATTCGCCTGAGTCTCCGTAATCTCGCTCCAATGAACAAGCGGCGTGTGGTTTCCCGAAACCGGGTCAATGTGCCAATCAACAGGTTCACCGAAAAAGAGTTCTTTAAAACCGAGCAAATCAAAACGCCCGTTACAAATTCGATTCGCCTTTTCTATAAGAGCGGAATTTTCAAAACAGCTTAAAGACTCTTTCGTTTTTTCCGCTTCGTGAAACGATTTGAAAAAGTTCGGCGACGTGCGCGTGCGAAAGTGTTCTAAAAATTTTTCGCGCGTGAGATTGTTTGTGCTGATTATTTTCTTATCGAGAAGATTATAGAATTCTTCATCTGACGGTAATTGTGTTTCCTTTGTGAGTTTGCGTTTTTCGGCAAGTGCGGAAAGCTTTTGCGAGCCGCGAACGCGAAGTTCGTCAAGGCTTCTGCCTTTCAGCTTTTTTAGTTTATTGAAAACATTACTCATTAGAAGATAGCCGATGTTATTCCGTCACGAAATCGCTTTCTCTTTGCTCTTCGCATTTCCACGCGAAAGAAAAAGCCGCTCATACAACCGTTCTGTTTTTTCTAATTGTGCGCCGCAAGAAAATTCATTGACCACTCTTTCTTTTCCGCGCGCGCCCATAGCCTTTGCGTTCTCTTCATTCTCTAACAAAGAGATTATACGCGCTGCCATTTTTTCATCATCGCCGACGCTTACAATAAAACCCGTTTCATCTTCTATGATTGCTTCACGCGCGCCGCCCACATCTGTCGCCACGACGGGTTTTGCCGCAGCCATATATTCTAGAATCGAATTTGAAAACCCTTCGTTTTTGGAACTCAAAACACATATATCTGAGACGGATAAAAGCTCAGGCACGCGTTCGCAACGACCTGTGAAAAAAACACTATTTTCAATCTTCAATTCTCTTGTAAGAGATTTCATTTCATTCATTAACTCACCTTCGCCCGCGATGATGAAAACAGAATCGGAAAACGCTTCGGATACTTTTCTTGCTGAACGCAAAAATGTGGGAATGTCTTTTACTTGATGGCGGAGATTGGCGACAATCGTGATAAATCGCTTCTCTTTCCGCGTTGGTAAATTAAACGATGTCAGGATTTTCTCGCGCGAAAGATTCTGTGTCGGAGTTAATCTTTCAATATCCAACCCGTTGTAAACGGTCACTATTTTTTTTTCAGGGATGCCGTCCGAAATCAAATGACGTTTGACCGCATCTGCATTTACGACGATTGCATTTGCGCTCTGAAATGCGCGACGTTCGACGAAACTTTGCGAGGCGGTTCTCATGCTGCCCGTTTCGCGCTTTGCGGCTATGCGAACGAGTGTTCGCGCCAAAGTGCCTGCGAACATTCCGAGTATGTTCGAGTAAAAATCATGTGTTTGAATTATGTTGATTTCACGCTTTCGCAAGAGATGCGCGAGCGAGCGAAGTTGACGAACAAAATTCCTGTCGTAAAAACTGCCAAGGCGAAATTCCTCTATCTCTTTGAAGCCTAAATCTTCAATCTCTTTCAACAAAACGCCTTCGCGGTTAATGCAGGCGATGTTTAGTTGATAGCGTCCCGTTTCGTTGAGAAGGCGTATGAGTTGAACAGCCTGACGTTCGCTGCCGCCTTGATTGAAGCTGTTTATCAGATGAAGAACACTTTGCTTCATATAAAAGCTTCAATCAAATGTGTGAACCCGGCAAAGACGGACATTTTCATTACAAGCTTATTTGCGCGGCGCATGATTGATTTGAATATATAATCTCTGTGCTCGCCGGGCGCGCCGTCTCTACCGTCAACCGCAGCCATCACCATATTGGCGGCTTCTCTGGCTGTGGCAAAATAGACTTTGTATTCGCCGCTTCGCTCGCCCCGTTCAATCACCTCGCTGAAGAAACGTAGGGCGCGCTCGCCAATCATGGAATCCTGATCCTGCCCGAAAAAACCGTGACAGTAGAGTTTTATAAAAATCCAGTCCTCTTTTCCTTCAACGCCTATACGCGCGTTTCGCCAGCGTTCAAATCTGGCAATATCCAACGGTTGATGTGCGACCAGAGCACCGTCATCAAGACGCGGAGCAAACAATCCGCGAACGGTTTCAGTCCAGTTGAATACGAGAGGCCCTGTGAATATAAACGGAAGACGAACATTCCCTTGCTCTGTATTCAAGTTCGTCCCCGAACGATGCGATACTGCTTCATTAAACGAATTATCGCATTCATAGATTGCGTTGAGCATCGGAACTTGTGTTTTACCCGGAGCACTAGGCAAAGTCATATCAACATAACATCCCGTTTCGGCGAGTATCTTCATTTCAGAATCAACACCGCAATAGTTTCCATCCGCCGAATTTGCCAGAGCAGAGTTGCCGTGAACAAACGCGTAGAGCGGGTGTTCGCAGTCGTCCATACGCGCGAGGAGTTTATGATTCTCTGCAAACAGGTCGCGCATTTCAACCAGTATGTTCTTGAGATTGTGCGCCGTGTCGGGCGCACCTACGCCGTGATGAAGATGTATTTCAACTTCTCCCGAATCATTCGCCTGCATTTCCGCGAGAATATCCAAATGCTCTTTTTGATATTGCTCTATAGGATAAAAATAGGTGTGGCGAAACGGACGGCCATCCGAATCTTTCAAACTTTCCGAGATTGCCTTTGCCTTCGATTGCCAGTCTCTTACTCTTTGAATTTGTTTCTTCAAATCAACTACGCCGTTTTCTTCCCACGCGGGCTCGAAGTGGTTTGCAATGATAAAAACTATATGTTGCGTTCTTTCTTCGCGCGGGCGGCTGGACCATTCGCGCATACGCCACAAGGGATAACGCGAAAGCCACGGCAAAGACCATTTAAGTTTTGTCCATTTTGTAGGGTGATTATCTTCCATTTGCCTTACTTTATTTTCTTAATTTAATCACACATTCTCCACCGAAAGTTCGTATGAAGGGAAGCCATCTGAAAAGGCGAAAATCTATCTGTTCCAGAAGAGACGGCCCCTTGCTGTCTCCCCTGACAAATCTGTCTAACCTTGATAACAGCATGAATCTTTCAAACGTGTATTCCGAGCCAAAAGTCTTAATAAGATTCAAATCTTCATTGTTGAGTTTTCGCTCGTCCTGCGTAATGTGCCTGTCAAACGATGCTTCTTTGGAAACAAGTGTGGTTCCCAATTTCGATTCTCTGACAATATCAAAAAGCGGCGCGCGTACGGGTTCGTGAAACATTGCTATGCCGCCCGGCTTGAGAACTCGCATACATTCCGCAAGCGAATTTTTTATGTCAACGTGATGCAGGATATTTATACCCGTCACAACATCAAAATGCTCGTCCGGGTAATCCAAGGTTTCGGCAACGCTGACTGTGAACGTAGTCTTATCCTGCAATCCGTACTTTTCAGAGAGGCTGTTTGCAATGGCTATGTTGTTCGGTGCGATGTCGAAACCATAAACCTGATAGCCAATCTTAGCAAAGATGACGGAATAAAAACCCGTACCGCAACCGAAATCCAGTAGTCTCTGCTCTTCAGAGTTGAAATCACCCTGCACGATTTCAATAAAACGCCAATAGGAATTCCAGGGCCTTTTCTCTGTGCCTTCAATCGGGACAAAGTTGACCTCCGTAGGCGTATTAAGACGAGCGTATTCTTCGTAAAACTCCCGCTCCCGTTTTTGTCTTTCTGTTATCTCTTGCTCAACCATACGTTTCCCTCACTCTTTGAGGTACAGGTTTGTTAAAATAAAATTATCTTAAAAATTTTTAACCTTATTATTTATCTTAACCGCAAATTATTCTTCCAGAATTCAAAACCGCTTGTAGTTTGTGCGAAGTGTTCCATATCAAACTCCGCGCTGAAGCGCTTTAACGAAAAAAGGTCAATTCCCTTTTCGTTAAATCCTTCAACAGTTGTCACAGCCGAAGTGTAGCCCGACCGGTCAACGGCATTTCTTACGCGTTCATCATAATTTCCGTTCGGATAACAAAAGATGTTCGCGTCGCGTTCGAGTTCGGATTTCAAACGCTCGCGTGACGCAGTTAACTCCGTCTGCAGTTGCTCATCGTTTATGTTTGTCAAAATCGGATGCGTGACCGTATGAGATTCGATAGCGACATTATTTTTGTCCATCTCGCGAGCCTGTTGCCAGCTAAAGGGAGCAAATTCTTTTGTCGGCAAATCAGGTATTTCAACTTTAAACGACGAAGCTATTTGATTGAGATTTTTCTTCTTATCACCTTCATTCATTCGCTTCAGAATGTCATTAACGCGTGCGGCGGATTGGAAACGCAAATTCGCTGAGTTTAAATTCATCTCAAGTTTTTTATCGCCGAACTGCAAGCTGACCTCTCTCTCCTCAACACGCGAGAATACATAACGCATCTTGTCCGTCCAAACCCAATCTTTCTTATCCAAAAAATCCGTCACGACAAAAACCGTCGCCGGAACGCCAAACTCTTTCAAAACCGGAAAAGCTATCTCATAAGCGTCCAAATATCCGTCGTCAATAGTCAAAGCCACGACATTAGCGGGCAAAGATTTATCTGATTTCAAATAATCAATCAATTCCGATAAAGGAATAATAAAATACCGTTTGGTCAGATAACTCAGATGTTCTCTAAAAACATCACGCGAGATTGCGAAACAGTTTTCTCCTTCACTGAAACGATGATACATGAGTATGAGTGCCTTCTGCCGATTCGCAAAACGAAACGGCGCGAACGCTCCCGTAGTCATCATCAATTTCAGTAAGGCTTGTTTCATCGGTTTTTTGTCCTTTGTCCGTCGTCCTTTGTCTTTTGCTTTTTGTTCTTTGTTTTTGTTCCTTATCTTTTGCAGTTTGTCTTTGTTTTGAATTTTGAATCTTGAATTTTGAATCTGCCATTATTTGGCTTCTCGCTTTCGCAAGCGTTTCTTCAATTCATCTTTTTCTTTTTTCGTTGGTAAGCGATAGCGCGTCCCCTTGCTTGTATCCTGTTTTTTTCTCGTAACATTTTCTGTCGCTATTAAACGAACCGCTTCTGCCACGAGTTCGGCGGAGCGTTCTTTCAACCCCGCGCTGTATTCAGAAATAAAACTTTCAAAATCAAGTCCGTGTTTGTAATCGTACTCGAGCGCGACTGTCTCTTGAAGAATTATGTCGCCCGTGTCAACTTTCGCCGCTACGAAATGAACTGTCAAACCAATCTCTTTTTCATCATTGAACAACTCCCAAAAAATCGGCGGGCCGCCGCGGTAAAGCGGAGCAAGGCCTTTATGAAAATTTATAGAGCCCAGACGCGGAATGCCAAAGACCGTTTCTTTAATAATGTTCGTTCCGTAAATAATCCCCAAATCCGCGTCCGCCTCGCGCATCAAGTTGATAGCTTCGTCCGTATGATAGCTTGATACGAAATGAACAGGAGCAGACATTTTCTTCGCCAACTCGCTCAGTTCCTGTTGTCCATTCTTTATCGCGGATGTTTCCGTATCGTTAGCATTTTTTGAAAACGTGCGCGCAAGCTTTTTCGCCGTTGCCAGATAACCGTCATAGCGTATGGAGCGTTTTATTTTCTCCTTCAAACTTCTTTGCGGTGTGATTTGTGTCTCTATAAAAACGCCCGCGACTACTACATCATTCAATGCCTGCAACTTTTCCAACACCTTCTCCGCACCGCCGTGCGTCAATAAAATCACGCGCAGTTTTTTTTTACTTGCCTGTTGTTCAGTTGCATCAACGCCCATCAATAAACTTCCGTTGCCAGAGTTCAAGCATCAACAACATCCAAAGCCGCCACGAATTATCGCGTCGCCCGCGTTCGTGTTCGTCAAGAAGTTGTTTGATGTAATTGGAATCAAACATTCCGCGATTTCGCGCACGTTCATCCGTCAAAGTGTCGTGAATGCGCGTACGCAGTTGAAGATTTATCCATTTCTCCATGGGTACGCCGAAGCCCTGTTTCGGGCGGTCTAAAATTTCATCGGGAACAATGCCGCGAACGGCTCGTTTGAAAATATGTTTCGTTTCAAAACCGTTTAGTTTTAACGATGCAGGAATTCGCGTGACAAATTCAATAAGCTTGTGGTCCAGAAGCGGAACACGCGCCTCCAATGAAACAGCCATGCTCATGCGGTCAACTTTCGTTAGTATGTCGCCGGGCAAATATGTTTTGCTGTCCAGATAAAGAAGCGGGTCAACGGCGTTATCCGCGTCAATTTTTTCCGCGAGCGAACGAAAGAGTTTGTGTCCTGCGCTGAATCCGTTTCCGTTCAGATTCGAGAGAAAACTTTTCGTATAAAGCGACCGCTTGTTTAGTTCCGTAAAATGCGAAATGCTGTCAATGTAGCGGTCAACAGGTTCGAGCGAAACATTGCGAAGATAGTTTTTCCCGAACGCTCCTTGCGGAAGTTTTTCGCTGACCGGGCGCATCAAACCTTCGCGCACAACGCGCGGAAGACGCGCCAGTCCGCTTCGCTGTTTATCAACAACATAGCGCGTGTATCCCGCGAACAATTCATCGCCGCCGTCGCCCGACAAAACAACCGTCACATAATCGCGCGCGAGTTTTGAAACCATGTATGTCGGCAGCGCGCTTGTGTCCGCGAATGGCTCGTCGAAATGCCATACGAGTTCGTCAACCATGTCGCAAATTTCGGGCGTGACGATAAATTCGTGATGGTCTGTTCCGAAATGTTTCGCGGCGATTCGCGCGTATTTCAGTTCGTTATAGCTGTCTTCGTTAAAGCCAATCGAAAATGTTTTCACTTTCTGGCTCATGTTGCGAGCCATGTATCCTACGATTGTGCTCGAATCAACGCCGCCCGAAAGAAACGCTCCCAACGGGACTTCTGAAACGAGACGAACGCGAACCGCTTCATCAATCAACACGCGGAGTTCTTCTATGTAATCTTCTTCGCTACGGAGTTCCGTCTGTTCGAAATTAAAATCCCAATACTGTTTCGTGATGATTTTATTGTTTTGAAAAACAAGAAAATGACCGGGCGCGAGTTTATGAGCGTATTTGAAAATGCAAAGCGGATCGGGAACGTAGGCGAAAGAAAGATAAGCATCCAACGCTTCGCAATTTATATCGCGCTCGAATTCGGGATGAAGCAGTAAAGACTTTAACTCCGAACCGAATAGCAACGCGCCGCTTTTTGTCTGCGTGTAGTAGAGAGGTTTTTTCCCGACCCTGTCGCGGGCTATGAAAAGTCTCTGATTCTTCTCGTCCCAAATCGCGAAGGCAAACATTCCGCGCAAGTGATTCGGGCAATCGTCGCCGTACTCTTCATAAGCGTGAACGATTGCCTCAGTGTCGGAGTTTGTTTGAAACGTGTGTCCGGCTGTTTCGAGTTCTTTGCGAAGTTCTAGATAGTTGTAGATTTCGCCGTTGAAGACAATAGCGATTGTGCCGTCTTCGTTGAAGATGGGTTGATGTCCGCCCGCGACATCTATGATTGAAAGACGACGCATACCGATTGCCGCGCGTCCTCTCACAAGCGTTCCCTGGTCGTCTGGCCCACGATGAGCTATCACACGGCACATTTCATCTAGCAACGCCGCACGGTTCTCAACAGGCGCGTCTTTTTCTTCGACAATGAATCCGGCAATTCCACACATAAAATAATTGTCCGCTGTCAGCGGTCAGTAGTCAGTAGTTCTTTTTTTTGTCCGTCGTCCGTTGCCACTTGTCCGTTGCCTGTTTCTTTTCTGCCTAAGAATCTATTTGCAACTGACAAGGGACGACGGGCAAATGACAAAACCATTTCCCACTCTTTATCCGAAAGAATTCGTAAACTTAAAACCGAAATTAAATACGCGGCTCCGAAAATCGCACATCCGATGCAAAGCAGCCATTTGGATTTTAGTTCAAGCGGCAACAATGCTTTTCGCGCGAAGTAAGTCACGAGTCCGGCGATTGCAGTCGCAACAATAATTTTCCAAAAGTCTTTAAGTAATGCTGCGTCGCTCCTCTTAACTCCAAGTTTTATGGCAACCCTGCTCGCGGATATTATTGTTTCAATAATATAAATGCCCACTGTAGTAGCTATGACAGCGCGTAAATCTCCCAGTTGAACCGCAAACAATAACCCTGCAATCAAAACGAAGAAGAAAACTATTCGCATCTTCGTATTAAAACGACCAAGTTCGGGATAAGCCCGGTTTACGGAATCAATCGGCGCGATTGCAAATAACAACAGCGTTATGTTGATTAAAAAAATCGGCACGCTTCCCGCAAATTTGTGCGTGAAAAGCGTGATGATAAACTCGCTTCCCATTACCAGAAGCACTGCATAAAGCGGATAGAAAATCATTGCCTGCCGACGCATAGCACTTGCCAGAAGACGGATTATTTCGCGCCTGTCATCAACGCTCTGCAAGTAATTTACGCGCGGCAACATAACTGCGGCTACCGAATCGGCAATCAACCCGACAAGAGGTAATTGAAAAACGCCCTGAGCGTAAATTGCGAAGTCAGCCTGCCCGAAGTTGTGCGAGACAAAATAGTTGTGCAGGTCTGTCTGGATATACCATATCAAACCCGAAATTCCGTAAGGCAGCGCGTACATGACCTGTCGTTGCAGCATCTGTAAATCAAAGCTGTGCCAGAAACCTTTGAAACGGCTTCTCAGGTAAAAGAACAAAACTATTGTCTGCAAAACGCCCTGTATGAGCGCGGCGTAAAGCAGAGAGCGAACCGTTCCGAAAAAAGCTGCCGCGCTCAACAACAAAGCCGCCTTTGTAAACTGCGCGAAGATGATAAAAATCGTAGCCTGTTTCGTCTCTTGAATTGCGAGAGAAATGGCTTCTATAAAAGAGGAAAAAAGCCAGAAGAAAATCACCGCTCCGATTAGCGGCGCGAGGGTTACTATTTGCCCCCTTACATATGGTTCTTGTATTGCGGCCTGCTCGCTGATGAGAATGCGCGCCAGGAAATCAGGGAAGAAAACAAGTGCGAGCACCGCAAGGCTTCCCATTATCATGTTGAAAAGAAGAATGTTGAAAATTACCGCGCCCTGTTTTTCTTTCTCTCTTGGCAGGAAATAGTAGGCAGTCATTGCAAACCCCAGTGGAAGAATTCCCGTTAAGGTCGCGACAACAAGAAAGGATTGTTTGTAAAGTCCCAGGTCGCCTATGCTCAAACGTCTCGCGAGTAAAATAGGCAGCGCGATGGTGAACGAATACGCCAACAGCCGCGCGCATAATATCCATGCCGCACGTTTCGTCAATGACTCTGACTGTTGAATGTTGGCGTCCATTTTAACCCTGCATCATCAAATAAATTTTTTTCGTCATGCGCGGAGACAGACGCAATGCGAACAAAACCAGATTGAGTTTCCAATTTCCCGACAGTTCGTTAGCCGCTCTGAAATTCGCTTCGGCATCCTTATATTCTCCGTTAGCAAGATGCTGTTTTCCGCAAAGCAGATATTTGTAGGCTGTAAGCGTTCGTCTTGTTTCGTTTAGTACAGTAAGTTCCTTTTCGGATAACCCGCCTGCCGTTTCCTGTTTTTCCAGAGCTTTCAAAGCCCCGTCGTAAAGTTTCGCCTTATCGTAAGAAAGACTGTCTTTGCGATAGCGATAGCGAAGCAAGGGTTTATCTTGATACGCGAAACCGACTCCGTCTTTCGCCAACCGCAGCCACAAATCGAAATCTTCCGAACGATTCCCGTGCTCTTCATCAAACGAACCTACATCCAGAAGTTTTTGTTTCCTGACCACAACCGACGACGTTATGACGTTGCAACGCAAGGCAAGTAGATTTTCCAAAGTAACATCCGCAAGAGACGGCATTATGTCCGTGAATTTTTTCCAATTGTTAGGCACGTCACCGAAAAGATAAGCATCCGTGTAAGCGAAATCGCAATCGGGTCGGGCTTGGAAATACTTCACCTGTTCTTCAAGAAATTCGGGCAGCCAGATGTCGTCGCTGTCAAGAAAAGCTATAAATACGCCCTTCGCTTTTTTGATACCGTAATTTCTTGCGGCAGAGGGTCCGCGATTTTCCTGTTTGAGGTAAACGATTTTTGGCCCGTAAGACGCGAGTACATTTTCGAGTTCGGAGGTGTCGGGCGAACCGTCGTTCACAACTATGAGTTCGTAGTCTTTAAAGGTCTGAGCTAAAACCGAATCTATTGTCTCGGAGATAAAGGATGAGGAATTGTAAGCGGGTATAACAACGCTAACGAGCGGATGCGTTTGTGCATTCGCTCTGTTTACAGTTTGTACTTTTGCCTGTTCGCTTATCACGCTCATAGTAAGTCTCAAGCCAAAGGCTCCAGGCTGTTATAGCCCGAGCCGTTTTTCATCTTTTTGACGGAAACCCTGTAACCCATCAACACCCAGAACGGTAGTTGATATTCAAAAGCGGAGTTGAAATTCAAACGCAGATACTGCGAAGACATCTTGAGAAAACCTCTTAACGCCTCGCCGTAAAGATGACGCGGAACGCCCGAGATTTTCGCAGTAGGCGGGCGCACAATGAGCGTGTCTCTCACGGCAAGCGACAGACCCCAACCATAGCACCATTCTCTGTGATATTTTTTCGTCAATCGTTCGACGGGAACAAAATGATAGATGAGCAGTTTGGGGTTATGTATTCCGCGTTTTCCGTGCGTCAAAAGGCGATGGTGCATTTCATCATCGTCGCAGGTGAGCAGACCCTTTTCCGTCCGCCCGAGGTTTTCATTATAAAGCCCGATTTCGTGAAAGACGGAAAGCTTTATTACAGAATTGCCGCCGGATAAAACGCCGTCGAAATTTTTTCCAAACTCCAATTCGTCTTCGCCGCAATCAATTTTTCCTATAATCGCGGAGAAACCTTTCGGCAACCATTTCGGCGGTTCAACTTCAAAGCGCGGCAAACATCTGCCGCTCATAAAATCAAGTTCGTTCCAACGCGCCGCAAAAACTTTTTCAACTTCTACAATCCAATTGCTTGCCAATTCTTCATCATCATCAATCGTTCCAAGGAGGTCGCATTCGGCATTTTTGATTCCTGTATTCAGAGCGTATGTTCTTCCCTGTCGCGGCTCGAAAATATAGTTCAAATCCAATTCGCCCTTGGCCTGAAATTCTTCCACGACGCTTCGCGTATTATCCTTTGAGTTATTGTCAACAACCGTCACGCCCACAGACATTCTCTCCGGCTTATTTGCGGCGACGATGCTCGCAAGTGTGCGGCGCAGCATTTCAGCGCGGTTATATGTAGGAATAACAATTTGAAGTTTCATTTCGATAGCTTTATTTGCAGGAACTAAACGGATAAGTTGAAACGGCATTTGCTTCAACTTCATTTTGAATTGTACGTTGATTTTCCGCGTGTGTCTTCAAGAAAATAAAAAACATCAATCTCTGCTTCTTGCCGCCGCGATTTGTGCCTTTTCGTTATTCGCGGCGGATTCTCTGATGGGCTCCCAACGGGCTATTCTCTCGCCTCGCAACGTCTTGTAAAGCGCAATCACTGATGCCACATTTGTCAAAACAAAATACTGCGGCAACGAGAGCAGTTTCATATTTACGCCCAGACGCTCAAGCGAAAACGCCATCAATGCCAGAGCGTAAAAAAGAAGTTGGCTTACAAAAATCACCAGAAACCAGATAGAGCTATAAGCCAGTATCAAAGAGGAAATGAAAATCCCCAACAGAGCGAACGGCACAAAATATCGCATCAGCTTATGCGATATTAACTCAATCGCGTAAAAGCCGCTGCGAAACGGATTCATCATATTTCTATGCCGCCAAAGGTCCGTAAAGGTCTGCGTGATTACGCGAACTCGCATTTGAAGTTCTTTATCCGTGCTCCGATTGGTCTCTTCAGTGCAGATCGCGCGGGGTTCGTAAACCGTTCGCAGGCCCTGCTCCATAAGTTTCGTGACAATAAGAAAATCGCTGCAAGCCTCCGGGTACATGGGCACGTAAGCACTTCTGCGAACAGCATATAAACAACCCGAAACACCTATCAGGGAACAGGCGCGGCTCTCATGAGTTTTAATAAACGTTTCGTAATTCCAGTATGAACGCGCGCCGCTTCCCACGCCCGTATTCGCGGGGTCAACGTAAACCAACTTGCCCGCAACGCAACCGATGTTTTCATCTGCAAAACCGGGCATCATTTCGCGCAGCACGTTCGGTTGATAGAGAGTAGTCGCGTCGGAAAACAGAATGATTTCGTTTCGTGCGAGCGTGACGGCTTCGTTCTGCGCCGGAGTCTTCCCGAATCTTTCGCGCTGACGGTGAAGGCGCACGCCCTTAGATTCAAATTCGCGCACGATGTCATCCGTCTTATCCGTAGAACAATCCGACGCAACTATGATTTCGAGTTTCTCTTTCGGGTAATCAAGCGAGAGCGTGTTTTCGAGTTTCGCTCTTATATCGCGTTCCTCGTTGTATGCGGTTATTAAAACGGTGACGGCGGGTTCAAAGTCAGCCTTTTTTTTGAGGCGACGCGGAAATAATGTGCTTACTAAAAATACCAGAAACGGATAGCCCATATAGGCGTAAAAGAGCGCGGCAATGCTCACGCAAAATAATATCAACGCTGTAAGTTTAAGCGTCATCAAGCCGAATACGAAACTTTAAACCGAAAATAAAATCAAAGTGCCTGTTAAAATAAAGTCAGAAGAATTTATATTGTCGCTTCGGATAATTTATCCGCAAATGCCTTTTTTGGTTTTTCCTTACTCTTTTCTTCCAGTTCTTCGCTCTGCTTCAAAGCGTAGATTCTGCGAAGGGCGACAGCGTATGCTACCAGATAGTAAACAAACCATAAATAAGCCACAGAGGCAAAAAAGCTCCCGACCATATATCCTATTAAACTCGCTTGAATACCTACGGACAAATAGTAAAACTTAGATGATTCTTTTACATCAAATGTTTCTCTTTCAATCTGCATCAATCGCTTTAACGGTTTGACCATAAAGGCTACGTAAGCGACCAGAGCTATCACACCCAATTCGGCAGAAACCTGCGTGTAAGCATTATGAGAGACCAGATTTCTTGATGAGATAATTGTGAAATTACCCATTCCGATGCCCCACGGATTGCGAAGCGTGGCGATGATTGATTGTTGAAGAAGCAGGCTGCGATGGTCTGAAGAACCCACAGGGTCAAGCCCCGGAATGAAAATGGATAAAATGCGAATCGCGTAATTACCCGGCGCGAGGGCCAATATCAAAACCAGGAAGAATATGCCAAATATAGTAACCTGCACGCGTTTTTTCTTACCGAGTTTCCAGAACAATGCCATCATTGCAGCCATCATGCCTATAAAGCCGCCGCGTGAAAACGTAATCATTGTTCCCGCAATAAGGGAAACAAAACAGAGTCCGTAAATAAGACGCTTGATAATATGGCTTGAACTGAGAAACAAGACCACGGTCAGAGGGATTACCGTTACAAGGTGCAAAGCCATATCGTTAGGGTTTCCGAAAAGCCCGCCAATACCGCCCTCGACCCTGTAGCCTTCTACCGTGAAGTTGCCCGCCTGATAATCTTCTATGGCGTTTATGCTGAGCCAGACTCCAACGCCAATCGAAAGCCACATCATTCCCTTTAAACGGTTCTCCGTTCGTATCACGTTAATCATTACAATAAACATGAGAACGGCTTTGAAGAATGATTCGTTAAACCACTCCCAGGCCAGCGGAGGACTTTTTGCAATCGGTATGGTGTATAACGCACAAAAAAGCATTATCAAAACCATGTTCACTTCCGTCGGGCGAGAGGTAATCGTCCCTTCCAGACCCAATTGAGTCGGTATAAAGAAAGCTAACGTAAGCAGGGCGAAAATCAATGCCATCGAAGTGAAACTCGAAAGAGCGGAAATCATTTCATACGGGCGAAAGTAAACCGTAACGGTAAACAGAAATAAGCCTATATAGCTCAACATGTGACCGCGTCTGAAATACCAGTTGTCCGTGTTGTAACTTACTTTTGTTTTTTTTTCGGCTGTACTTTTTTTACTCTGCTCTGAACTTTTAATTTTTTGAGGCTGAGGAGGCGGAGTTGTTTTTTTTCCGGTAAAGAAATCTTCTTCGGCTTGAATATCTAATTGTGTCTTAGCTTTTATTGAAGGCTCTACGTCGTGTCGTTCTTGAAGTTTGGTTGAACGCGGCAATGAAGTTGGCGCGAAAGCCTCTGTGTTTTCCCACCATTCGGGGGCGCGCCCGTTATTTATTGATTTCTGACCGAAAACTTCGTTATTTGATTGAGACATTTTATTTCTTCTCTTCTTGCCAATCCGCTTGTTGAAAGAGGTCGCTCTGTTTGTAAGAGTCTAATTTGTTGTCTCACCGGCGCGCAAGTAGTAATCGGATCTAATAAAAATATTTTCGCCTGCCGCAAGATAATTGTGAGCGTTTATGCGGCTACGCCTTCTTCTTCTTCAAGCAAATTAACCAGGGATTTTACGCGCACGCGCAAGGAATGTTCAAAACGTCTGGCTTCTTCGATTTCCGAAAAAGATAAAGACCTTAATTCCTGTTCAATACGGCGACGATAATCCGAAACCAGAGAATCGGAAACGCCCAGAGACGAAGCAACTTCCAATTGCGTTCCCTGATCGCTGCTCAGATAAAAATGCCACAAAACACCAATCATTCTGTTGTACTGTTTTGTCTTCCCGCGAACGGTAGAGTGTAAACCTCTCAAAAATCTGTCAACCGATTCCGCCGCGGCGTTTTCCGACTCGATACGCAATAAACTCTGTTCGGGGTTATCACGAACATCAACAGGTTCAAACGAAGCCTTTTCATTATCGCTGTCATCGCTGTCAAGAGGAACTAGATAAATATCCATCACGGGAAGTCGCGACATCACAAGACTTCTGAGTTCGCGCACTTCAATGGGCGAGTCAACGGCTTCTAGAACAGAGATTATCAAATCTTCCAAATCCGCGTTGCTAATGATGACCTGAGAATCACCCGTGCAACCGACAAGGCGCGTGTCGCGCTGTCTTACGGGAACCATCTGTATGCGCTGCTCTAGTTGATGAAATTCACGGCGCGGCTTTTCGTCAGCCCATTCGCTCAAACCGTAAATACGTTCGGCTAGACGACGATGAACTTCATCGCCGTTCAAATTATCAAAACGACGAAAGTTGGAACTCGTCTGTATCAAAGTGGAGATACGGCGGGCAAGACGATAGGATTCAGGGTGACGTTTACGCAGTTCGGCTGTAAGTAAATTTGTTAATTCGATTTGCCCTATTTCATTTTCAATCTCGTCATCGGTCATTTCCGTATCAATGTAATGTTGGAAACGATTCTTGCTCAGAAGCACTACAAAAAGTTCCTGCGTCATATCCGTGTAAGCGTTGTGAGAGCCTTCTTCCACGAGCAATCCCGCGCTCTTTGAAGCGCGCACCAGAGGGTGATAGCAAACAATCCTGTGCAAGTCGGACCAAAGGCGATTCACATCAGAATTGTGCAGATTCTCGACCCATTTGCCGTAGCGCGACGAGCGATGACTCGACGACTGGCGCGGTCTTTGCGGTTCCTCTGTGTTACTCATTAAAGTACCGTTACCATTCAACTGGCCAGGGCGATTTGTTTTGGCAATTCGCTGGTTATCGTTTGTAGATGTTTGTTGCTGAAAAGACATATGCGTCCCTAAGAAATGTGATTTGGTTTTGAAGCGGGAAACTGTTACTTCGCAGATAACTATAGACAGTTAGGGCTCTCTGATGAGGTGCTGTACTAATTGGTTTGGTTTTTTAAGTGTCTTGCAGACGTTCGTAAAACTTCCAACCAACAGGGCAATTCTGTGACAGCACGATTTTTCGGACAAAAATCTAAAGCCGCCTGTACCTCCTACTCATCCTGCGTTCCTTAATCGAATGGATTTGTTTTGGAAGCCCGTATTTTCCATTTGACCGCATTTGTGGAATTGGTACGGTCAACCAGAAGGGTCATCGAAGCAGTAACTTCAATGACAGTCAAAATGTTAGCAATAAATTATGAAATAAGCAACAATTTTGTTCTGATTCCAGAAAATCTGAAAAAAAAACAAAAAAAATTTAGTTTTCTGAAAAAAACTTGTGGAAGCCTGAGAGAATTAACGCTTTATTTTCGTTGAACAAAGAGTATTTGAAGCGTGTAGATTTTACGATTTTACATAATGTACTTGCCCTAAACCTCGATGATGTTATATTTGTCAGATAAACTTTTTGTTCTATTTTATAGAAACATGAGAGTCGGGTCACAAACAAAATTTTGTAAACGCGTCGCGTGTCCTTCTGCTGAAGTGCTGCTTTCTTATCAAACCGGCAGGCTCGGCAAGGAGCAGAAGACTCGCGTGGTTCTGCATTTAAATCAATGTGATTTCTGTCGCGCCGAGCTACATTTTCTTAGTCACGAGAAAATTGCAGATGCTCCTTGCACACAAACCGCAGAGGTTCCCGCACATCTGCGCCAACTCGTCGAAGCCGTATTAAATCACACACGCCTGAACAAAAGTTTCCCCAAAGATGAAATCTACGAGGGCGAGAGCATAAGCTAAAAACCCTGATAACTATTTGAACTATTCTTTTTGATTAATCCTGAGCGTTCCGTCTCCGACAGTAAATTTGAGAGTTGTACCGCCTGTTCCTGCCACGCCTTGAATTGCTTTATCCGTTGCTTTCGTAAGCTTTTCGGGTTTCAACGTCGGATAATTGTTTTCGATTTTCCCTATACGCAAAACCTCCGCGCGTATATAAGCGTTGAAACTTTGCGGAAAGCTCAAATTCATTTCGCCCGCGCCGAGTTTTATATCCGTTCCGACGCCGCGCCAGCTTCTCGCAGAGAGATTTATATCAACCTTTCCACGCCCGATTGTTGCGCGTACATAGCCGCCCGTTAAAGCCATCGTCGCGATGCTTTCAGCGGCGTTTATGGTTACAGCCCCTTCAACGCCTTTTAAATCCAACGCGCCTTTGCCTATGTTTATGTCTATATCGCACATCGCGGGGACTTTGATTTTGTAATCTATCTTCCAGGGCAATCCCAATAAATTTTTCGGGAAATTCTTCGCCGCCCGTTTCATGTAATCTTTATCGTGCGTACCGACCGTGAGGATTTTAATAGAGTTAAAATCTTCATCAACCATAAAACCGTTTACGACTGCGAGCTTTGCCAGATCCTCTTCAGTGGCTGCCTGAAGTTCTATCTCAGCGGTGATGTCAACTTCGCTCTTATTCCAGCCTTCGATAGTGACAGAGCCGCTCGGCGCGCCCAAGATTGTTATGGAACTCCCGTAACTCAAACTTTTCGTTTCGTGTTTTGTTGCCGTTCGTTTGAGCGTTAACACCTGAGCGGTTTGTTTGTCGTTTCCCTGCCCGTTAGCAAACACGAAACAACACAGCAGAAACGAAACCAATAAAATTTGATTGAATAGACGAATATACTTTTTATTTGTGGACATGGTCGGTTTTAAACTGATTGGAAGAAAAGCGGGAAAGTTTGCGCGACAAAAATAACGCCCGAATAATTCATTAACGTCGCAAGATACTTATGCTTCCGCGCTGGTTTTCAATATTGAGCGAAGATTTTCCGTCGCCTACATTTCCGACGACTTTTCGCCCTTCGCTAAGATAGCTTAAACCAGCACCTGCAAAAGAACCAAGTGATATTTTTCGAGAACCCGGCGCGGAGGCGACAAGACTGAACGCGGAGTTTTGCGGGATGCGGACATTTATGTTGCCTTGAATCGAGTTGAATTTGTATCTGCCGCCGATTTTCAGCTCGCCGTCAAAGAAAATATCGCCTGAGATATTTTCAGCCATAACGCTGTCCGAATGAATGTTCATCAATTTTATGTCGCCTTCTGAACTTACGTGAGCGCGGACGAGAGAACCTTGAATGTTGTTGATTTGCACGTCGCCGATTTTGGTTCCAATATCAACCTGCGCGCTGAAAGGAACATTTATATCAAAACGTACGTTGCCGACATCGCCGCGACCTCTATTGTCGTTCACAAGGTCTATAAATAAATCATTGCCTCTCATTTGGGGCGAACAACTCGCATAAGGTGCTTCCATTGTCGCAACGATTTTTATTTCGTTCTTTGCCCAGCCCGAGACTACGACAGTTCCCGCGCGATTATTGAGTTGGAGTGTGACATTGCCGCTGACGGGATAGGTTTTGGAGAAGCGTTGCGCCTCGATATTAATTACGGATGACAAACAGACCAGAAATGCGGCACAAGCGAGCAGAAACAAACGGCTGCTCCAACTTGCTCCAAAACTCTGCAAGCCTGATTGTGTAGTTTTCTTATCCAACTTTCTACTTAAGTCCTAACGCTTCGGTGAGCGATTTTACAGTTCGGAAAACTCTTTCAGCAACTCGATTTTTTCATTTATGGCCGAGTCAAGAGCTTCTTTATAAACTTCATCATGCGGATTTTCCATCAGCGCATTTTTATATTGCGCCACTGTTTCATCCAAAATCAACATATTGCGTTCAAAAGCATCGCGTGTTTTCTGGTCCCACTGGGCTTTGCGCTGTTCTGTGCGCTGATTCCAGTAATCAATTACCTGCTGTTTCTGGCGCAGGCGTTCTTCTACATTTCCCGAAAAGGAAACCGCACTGCTCATATTATTTTCAGTAACCTCGGAACCCGAAAAACCTTTCAACCCGATTGCCGTAAAAAGGGCTGCGACAACGGCAATCGCGGCTATGCTGGATGCAAGTTGCGGAAAGGAAAGCTGTAATGTCTGGCTTGATAAACGCTGCCACCAACTCCCGCGTTTTCCTTTTTGCGAGGCTTCGGCGGGGATTTGCTGTTCACTTTCGATTAAATTGCTGATTCTAAGCCATAGGGCTTGAGGGTTCGGCGGGGAATCGTAGTCCTCTTTTACTGTCTCGCAGAAGCTCAGGATTGAAACCAGTTCACGATGCGCGTGAAAACACGCGGCGCACTCTTGCAGGTGAACTTCTATATCCGAACGCTCCGCGAAACCAAGGGATTCATCAAGAAACTCACTTAGTAAGTTCTGACAATTTTCGCAGTTCATTACTTCTTTATCCTCAACGCTTCGGCGTGTTTCGGAAACACGCTTACATATAATCTGAAAAAATCAGGGAAACTATTCAGTTTTTTATTTATTCGTTCATGTTTTCGAGGGAATCACAATTTGAACGAACATTATTTGAAGCTACTCGGCCGCATTCTGTTGCCTGAGCAACATTCTTAATTTCATACGCGCCTTATGCAGTTGCGATTTGGATGTTCCGACAGAACAGCCAAGGCTTCTGGCAATCTCTTCGTGTTCCAGGCCTTCAATGTCATGAAGGATAAAAACAGTTTTATAACCGCGCGGCAGTTGTGCTATGGCTTTGTCAAGCGCGATTTTGTCAACAACGGGCATTGTATTGGGATTTTCTGTCCCTACAACGACCTGAACGGGCGTGTCACCCTCATCCGTAGTCTGTTCGAGTTTTACGCTGCGTTTGCGAAAATGCATCAATACCTGATTGACAGTCAAGCGGTGCAACCAGGTAGTGAAAGCCGAATCGCCGCGAAAACTTCCGATTTTGCGATAGAGTTGAATAAAAACCTCTTGCGTTAAATCCTCAGCTTCGGGCGCGTTCTGCGTCATACGCAAACACAGACTGTAAACGCGGCGGTTGTGCCTTGAGTAAAGTTCCTCGAAGGCAATCATGTCGCCCGTCGCAGCCTTTTGCGCCAACTCGTAATCATTTTCGATTCTTACGTTCGCGTCTGAATCGTTAACGGCATTCGCACTCGTCGGCAACGAGATAGCTATCATTCTTTTCGTGTTCCTCCTGAATCCCTGCAACAGAAACGCTTTTTGACGCGCTTTCCATATCCGGTTCGCGCATATCTTAATCCCTAAAACGCCTGTACAGCAATTCAAACATTGCGGGTAAGTCGCAGGCTGTGATGCCATACATTCAAAGGCACGTTGCCTTTAGGGTCGCCAAAGAAAACTTCTCTTACGCGTGACACAATTATTACAAACACACTTTCATTTAACTGATACACTAATTTAGAAACTTTCAATAAGTTTTATTTTATATAAACGGAAAGAATGTGTGTAATATCATCGGATCAACAAAAACTGAGCCTCAATCATTTATCATCAATCGAAAAAATTCGGCAATTATTATTGGTTTCCATGCTCTGGCAATTGTCGCTCTATTTTACTTTAGCTGGCAAAATCTTATTCTGTTACTGGTTCTTAACTGGCTGGTCGCAAGTTTGGGAGTCGGCGTCGGTTATCACCGCCTATTGACTCACAGAAGTTTTAAGACGCCGAAATGGTTGGAGTATATCTTAACTATGTTGGGAACTCTGGCTATACAGGATGGCGCAATCAAATGGGTGACAACTCATCGCATACACCACGCTCATACGGATATTGAAAACGACCCGCACAGTCCGCGAGACGGTGGATACTGGTCGCATGTCGGTTGGGTTTTAAGAGGAAAGGCGCAGGAACACGACACAACGACTTCCGCGCGCTACGTGCCGGATTTGATGAAAGACAAATTTCATGTAGCGTTATCGCGCCACTACTACATTTCTTCAATCATTCTCGGAGCAGTTTTATTAGCGTGTGGCGGTTGGAGCATGATGTTATGGGGAATCTTCCTGCGGACTGTAATCGGCTGGCACTCTACGTGGCTCGTCAACTCCGTGACGCATTTATGGGGAACAAGGCGATTTCAGACAAGAGACGATTCAACCAATAACGGTTTGATTGCATTTTTCTCATTCGGCGAAGGCTGGCACAACAATCATCATGCGTATCCTACATCCGCAAGGCACGGAATGGCATGGTATGAGTTTGATGTCAATTGGCTTACGATTCGTTTATTCGAGAAACTTGGATTGGCCAAGCGTGTGCGCGTGGTACTTCCTGAAAATCAAACAAAGGTTTTCTAAAAAGTACATCTTCGCTGCAAGAAAAATGATTGATGCACAATTTGAAGTGTTTAACTATAAAAGGGTTTAATTCTTTCTCTTTCTCTTCTCGCCGTTGATAAAATCCTGATACTTTGCTTTCTGGACAGGGTCTAGCTTGAAACCTTGTGTGAAATCTTTATCTGCGAGTTCAACCTTACCCTGCAAAAGCCGCACGACGCCGCGATTTACATAAGCCATAGCCTTTTGCGGGTCTAGTTCGAGCGTTTTCGTGTAATCCGCTTCCGCTTCCTTGTTCTTCGCTTTCAATTGATAAGCCGTTGCCCTGCTGTAATAAAAAATCGGGTTTTCGGGATTGAGTTCAATGGCTTTATTGTAATCCGCAAAAGCTTTATCGAAATCTTTTTTCTCCTGCCACGCAGTTCCGCGATTGTTGTAAGTATCCGCAACGTCAGGGTCTAGTTGTATTGCCATTGTATAATCGGCAATTGCGCCTTCAACATCATTCTTGTTCTGTCTTATAGTTCCGCGATTTGCGTATGAATCACCGAATTCCGGATTTAGTCCGATTGCAATATTAAAATCTGCGAGTGCTTTATCATGTTCGTTGTTTCTTAAATATGCCACGCCTCTGTCGTGATACGCGTCTGCGAATTTCGGTTTCACTTCAATTACCTGCGAGTAATCGTCAATCGCTTCATAGAGTTTTCCGAGTTCTTGTCTGGCATTGCCGCGATTGATTAGCGACTGATAGGCTTTTGGATTTAACTCAAGCGATTTAGTGAAATCCGCTTCGGCTGCCGCGTAATCGCCTTTATTAAAAAGCGCGACGCCGCGATTGTAATAACTCTGTCCGCGTTTTGGGTCTGCGTCAACAGCCTTTGTATAATCCGCCAATGCCCCTTCGATATCACCAAGCATTAGCTTGATGCTCGCGCGATTGTAGTAAGCGTCAACAAATTTCGGGTCAATTGAAATGGCTTTGTTGTAAGCAGCCATTGCCTCATCAAACTTTTGTGCGGCTTGTAAATCAATGCCTTGATTGTAAAACTTATTCGCGGCAGAGTTGAATTGCCCGTGCGCTGCCGCGACGAAAAATAGAAATAGAAAGAAAAGCAGAGCAACAGTTTTTTTCATCTAAAACTCCGGTAAAATATAGAAATTGGTTTTCGTGAAAAGCACGGTTCGTGATTAAGCTAATCGTTCGGTATAATGCCATGATTTCAACATTCAAACAAAATTTTTACTGAACAATTTTAGATTGATACATGCCAAAAAGAACAGACATTAAAAAGATTCTAATTATAGGCTCAGGACCTATCGTAATCGGACAGGCTTGCGAGTTTGACTATTCGGGTACGCAAGCCTGTCGCGCACTCAGACAGGAAGGCTACGAGGTTGTTCTTATCAATTCAAACCCCGCTACGATTATGACAGACCCCGAGATGGCTGATAAGACATACATAGAGCCTCTAACAATCGAATCTGTCAGAGCCATTATAGAAAAAGAAAAACCCGACGCGCTGCTTCCGACAGTGGGCGGGCAGACGGCTTTGAATTTGGCGGTCGCGCTCTACGAACAGGGGATTTTGAAAGAAACTAATGTAGAACTGATCGGCGCGAATATTGACGCAATCAAGCTCGCGGAAGACCGTGAGCTTTTTAAACAGGCTATGGACGAAGCGGGCCTTCCGATGGCGAAAGGCGGCTTCGCGCATTCATGGGGAGAGGCGCAGGAGATTGTGGAAACAACAGGTTATCCCGCAATCATACGCCCTTCGTTCACTCTGGGCGGCACAGGCGGCGGCGTTGCTTTCAACCCCGAAGAGTTTGAAGACATAGCGCGCGGCGGCTTGGCGGCTTCGCCCGTCTCGCAAATTTTGATTGAAGAATCAATACTCGGCTGGAAAGAATACGAACTCGAAGTGATGCGCGATTTGAACGATAACGTCGTCATCATCTGTTCAATTGAAAACTTCGACCCGATGGGCGTTCACACGGGCGATTCTATCACGGTCGCGCCCGCGCAAACTTTAAGCGATGTTGAATATCAAAACCTGCGCGACATGGCTATAACTTGTATACGCAAAGTTGGCGTCGAAACGGGCGGCTCAAATATACAGTTTGCGGTTAATCCAGACGACGGCGAAGTGCGCGTGATTGAAATGAACCCGCGCGTTTCGCGTTCCAGCGCGCTCGCTTCAAAAGCGACGGGCTTTCCGATTGCGAAGATCGCAGCGAAACTTGCAGTCGGTTACACGCTGGATGAAATCCCTAACGACATAACAAAGAAAACACCCGCCTCGTTTGAACCCACGATTGATTACATCGTAGCTAAAATTCCCAAGTGGAACTTTGAAAAATTCCGCGAGGCGGAAGATGTCCTGGGAACGCAGATGAAATCCGTAGGCGAAGTGATGGCAATCGGACGCACATTCAAAGAGGCTTTGTTTAAGGGCTTGCGTTCATTGGAAGCCGTGAAGCCTTTACGCCTGAAAGGCATTCCCGACCACGAACTTCAAAGAAAACTTGCGCGCCCGAACTCAAACAGATTCTCTTACATCACTTACGCGTTGCAACACGGCTGGACCATAGAAGAAGTCTATCGCCTGACAAAAGTTGACCCCTGGTTTTTAGAGCAGCTTCAGGAGGTGATGCGTCTTCAAGACCGCATAGAAGACAGAAAACTTTCAGATGTTCCGGCGGAAGTTTTGCGAACCGCGAAAGAGTACGCGCTTTCAGACCGTCGCATTTCTTATCTGACAAAAAGCACCGAAGAAGAAGTAAGAGAAAGAAGAAAAGCTCTGGGCATTGTTCCCGTTTACAAACGTGTTGACACCTGCGGAGCGGAGTTTGAATCACACACGCCGTATCTTTATTCGACTTACGAAGAAGAGTGCGAAGCAGAGCCAACGGACAAACAAAAGATAATGATTCTCGGAAGTGGCCCAAACCGCATCGGGCAAGGAATTGAATTTGATTATTGTTGTTGTCACGCTTCGTTTGCATTACACGAAGCGGGTTTTGAATCAATCATGGTCAACTGCAACCCTGAAACTGTTTCAACCGATTACGACACATCCGACCGTCTTTATTTCGAGCCGCTCACGTTTGAAGACGTGATGAACATAGTTGATGTTGAAAAGCCCACGGGCGTGATTGTTCAATTCGGCGGGCAGACGCCTTTGAATCTTGCAACGCGATTACATGACGCGGGTGTTCCAATCATAGGCACATCGCCCGACTCGATTGACCTTGCGGAAGACCGCAAAAGATTCAGCGCGTTATTGGATGAACTCCAAATCCCGCAACCGTCAAACGGAACAGCTACGTCCGCGAGCGAGGCGAAAGAGGTTGCAGACAAACTCGGCTATCCGGTTCTCGTACGCCCTTCGTTTGTTCTTGGTGGTCGCGCAATGGCGATTGTTTACGACGAGCAGACGCTTGACGAATACATGCGAACCGCAGTTGACGCTTCGCCCGAAAAGCCAATTCTGATTGATAAATTTTTAGAACGCGCGGCGGAGTTTGATGTTGATGCGCTCGCAGATGAAACCGCTTGCGTCATCGCGGGGATACAGGAACACATTGAAGAAGCGGGCATACATTCTGGCGATTCATCATCGGTCTTGCCGCCGCAAAGAATTCTCGAAGAACACCTAGAAACAATCCAACACTACACGCGGCTGCTTGCGCGGAGCTTAAATGTCTGCGGTTTGATGAACATTCAATTCGCAATCAAAGACGACCGTGTTTATGTTCTGGAAGTAAACCCGCGCGCCTCGCGCACAGTTCCTTTCGTTTCAAAAGCGACGGGAGTTCCCTTGCCTAAAATCGCCTCGCTCGTAATGGCCGGCGTGAAGACGCTTGCAGAATTTAACCTGCCCGAAACCTTAGACGTAAATCTATGCTTTGTGAAATCTCCCGTTTTTCCGTTCAATAAGTTTCCCGGAGTTGACCCTATCTTGAGTCCCGAAATGCATTCAACGGGCGAAGTGATGGGCGTGGGCCAGACATTCGGCGAAGCCTACGGAAAGGCTATGAACGGCGCGAATCTCAAACTGCCACTTGAAGGAACGGCATTCTTGAGCGTGAACGATTCGGACAAAGGTCAGGCGGTCGTCGTAGCGCGTCGCCTGATAAAACTCGGCTTCAAAATAATGGCTACGTTCGGAACAGCGGCGCGCCTTCGCGAAGTCGGTCTTGATGTCGAATCGGTTTTCAAAGTAAACGAAGGACGCCCCAACATAGCCGACTATATTAAACGCGGCGAAATAGCCTTGATTATAAACACGCCGCTCGGTCAAACATCACACTACGACGAACAGGCAATCCGCCGCGCAGCCCTTCAACACAACGTCCCATGCGTCACGACAATGACAGGCGCGACCGCTCTTGTAGAAGCGATTGCTGCGAGAAAGGAAAATGAAAATTTTGAAGTAAGAGCCTTGCAAGAGATTCACGGCACAAAGAAAAGTGTAGCCGCAGATGAGCGCGGCTAGTTGCTGAGTGAAAACGTAAAAATTAGAGCGCAAAGGTCAATTTCAATTTGTGAATCAAGCTACTTCCTTCTTTTGTAAGACGGATTTTTGTTTCTCCCGACCGCCACTCTCCCGGGGTCCCATTCATAATCGCATCTTCGACCTCTTTTGAGATTGTCAATCCCGGGACTATTCCCGCCAAATCATTTGCTCCTGCGACGAGCAATTTTCTTTTAACGTCATATTTCTTATCGCTTCCCAAAGCACTCAAACCTAACGTCAGGAAATCAACTGTAGTCTCGTTGTCACCGGATGCTATGTAGAAGAGAGTTTGCGGGTGCACGACTTTCGTTGAATAACAACTATAACTTTTATCACCATCTTTTTTGTATTCTCCTTTTAAGCCCGAACTTGCAAATATAGAACACGCAGTATTGGCGGAAATCCCGCGAGGTGCTTGTTTCTGTTTTTCGGTTGAGGGCGAGCTGTTGCTTACGATTTCTTTTGTGCGTGAACAACCCAAAATACAAAGCACACTAATAACAAACAAAATTATCAGGTTGGTTTTATTTTTCATCTTTTGTTTCCTCATGAGCATTTACCGGGCATTCTCAGTGACACAATTTTCTTTTCCCAAAGTTAAGGAATAACCAGCCGCATTCCGGGCAGAATCAAATCGGGATTTTTTCCGATTATGGTTTTGTTTGCCTCGTAAATCGTCTTCCATTTGTTAAGGTCGCCGTAGTAGGTCTGTGCGATTTTCGAAAGCCAGTCGCCGGTTTTGACTACGTGGATTCTCTTCCCGTTTACGGGTTGCGAGACAGGTATGCCCGTTGACGGTTGCGTTTGATTCGCAGGCGACAATCTTTCTATACATTGAAAGAGCATTTCAAAGACCAACTTGAACGCCCAGTTTTTCACCTGTTCAGAGCCTTTCTTGTCGTCCGCAACCGTGACGTGTGTGTCGAAATCTGGAAAGCCTTCGTCAATAAATCCTTCTTCCGGTTCGGTCCAGGGAGTTCCGCCCATTCCGCCGTGAGTCGCCCAGAATGTTTCGTAATACTTGGTAGTTTTAGCAGGGTCTTGCAGAACCTTTCCGCAATTCCCAAACGATTCTCTGGATTTGGTCCATGAAGCGCGTTGCGCGTAGATAACCGTTTTGACTGTGTCAACAATAGGCGTGTCGCCCCAATTCCAATTCTCGCCGACAGTTCTGGACCTGTCCACGGGGTCAAAGAGAATCAGGCATTCAACGGGAATTTTGTCGGCTTTTAACCACTTTGCGACCTCTATGACAGCCGCGCCGCCGCGACTGTATCCCGCCAGAAAAATCGCCTGCGCCCCGTTCTTCCAATCGCCCTTTACGGCATTGTAGATTCTATTAGCCTCAACTCTTGTCCAATCGCCAATCCACCATGGGCCGCGACGATAATATGAAGGCCCGTCAAGCCATTCATTATGCAGTGTATTTACATGACTTTGAGCAAAACTTCTTTCATAGTTGTTGTTCCAGAACTCTCCCGTTCCGTCAACGCCGCCGAAAACGATTTTAGGTGTATTTGCCATTTCGATTTAACTCCTTAATTTCTTTTCCAAAACTGCTGTTGTTTCCTAGTGGGAAAAAATAGAAAAGCATTTCACAGGGGATAAATAATTTGAGTTGATTAACCTTATTGAGAAAAGTAAGATGCTTTTTCGCGTGCACTTCAAATCTGAATATAAGGACAGTTTAATAATATGGGTTGGCTACCGATTCCGAGTATGCTGTTAAAACAGCTATACACTTTTGGGAGTTTGAAGAATATTGATGGCGGCGTTTCTTTTTCTCTTAAAAATCGTCTGAGCGATGCAGAGTTGACTGCAATAACCGGAGTTAAAATCAATGGCGGCGAAATCGCGCAAGAGAAAATCCGCCTTGATCTGAGCGACGGAAATCTTCTCGCAACAAGCGACGTTTCGGAAAGCAATCCCATAAAATTTCCGCTCAGAAAAATCGTCACCATTCTGGCGGACACAAAGAATCTCGAACGCGGCAAACATAAAATCGAACTCTCTTTTGCAGCAAAACCCTTCGGTTCTTTGAAATTTGAAGTCGAAGACGCAATCACGGAAACTCAACAGCACATCGTACGCATTCCGCGTGACGATGAAGACGACTATTCAGAAAGCGCGATAAAAGAGCGTCAGGAGTTTGTAGCGAAATTTACGGGAGCTAAATTTGACCATATAAAACATTACTCTTTCGACCCGCACACGACCGCAGGCAACTGCGAACACTTCACGGGCGTTGCACAAATCCCGATTGGTTTCGCAGGGCCAATAAAAGTAAACGGCGAGTTCGCGCAAGGCGAGTTTTTGATTCCGCTCGCGACGACGGAAGGCACGCTCATAGCCTCTTACAATCGCGGGATAAAAGTGTTGAATCTGTCGGGCGGCGTTAAAACAACCGTCGTGAGCGACGCAATGCAACGCGCTCCCGTTTTCGTTTTTGAGGACGCGCGCGCAGGAAGAAAATTCGTCTCGTGGGTTAATGACAATCTCTCCAAAATCAGAGAAGAAGCAGAGGCGACTTCGAGCGTCGCGCGGCTCAAAGACATAGACCCTTACACCGCGAACAAATTTGTCTTCCTTCGCTTTAATTACACAACGGGCGACGCTGCGGGGCAGAACATGGTCGGACGCGCCACGTTCGCCGCTTGCAGTTGGATAATTGACCACTATCAAGGCATCAAACATTTCTATCTCGAATCGAATTTCGCAACCGACAAAAAGGCTTCACAGGTTAATATAATGCGTACGCGCGGAAAACGCGTCACGGCTGAATGCACAATCCCTCGTGATGTCTTAATTGAAAATATGCGCGTAGAACCCGAAAGCCTTACGTATCATTCGGGCGTAGCGAATGTCGGCGCGTTTATGTCCGGCGCAAACAACAACGGAGCGCACTCCGCAAACGGAATAACGGCAATGTTCATAGCGACGGGTCAGGACGTTGCAAACGTCTCGGAATCTTCGGCAGGCGTCATCTATTCGGAACTCACGCCTGAGAAGGATTTATACATCTCCATAACAATTCCCTCTTTAATCGTGGCGACCTACGGCGGCGGGACAGCGCTTGCAACCCAACGCGAATGCCTTGAAATCCTCGGCTGCTACGGCAGAGGCACAGTCAACAAACTCGCGGAAATCGTCGCGGGCGTAGTGCTGGCGGGAGAGATATCTCTAGCCTCCGCAATCTCATCATCCGATTGGGTTTCAAGCCATGAAAAGTATGGGCGGAATCGTTGATAGCAGTAAAAAGTTAGATGAAATGAATAACGCAGAATTCACAAAAATAATTCTCTCCAAAATGTATAATGTGCTGCGACCTTTAGGTTACCGTAAACGGGGACAGCTTTTTGAAAAGGAAAACTCTGAACTCGCATATTTGGTAGGGTTACAAAAAAGTATTTACAACACACAATGAGAAATAAAAGTTACAGTCAATTTGGCTATATGGATAAAGTCATTAGCTCCGATGAGAGGTGGCAATCCTGAGACGCCAAATGTTTGGGGTGCACATTTGCATAATCGCTTAGGATTCCTTTTTCCCTCACAAAATGATAAATGGTGGATGGTACGGAGTGAAAGTGACGCTCAAAAAACGGGTGAAGACATATCTAAAAAACTGCTTAAATATGCCTTACCAATGTTTGAAGAATTTCAGACAAAATCAGACATTGTTAAACTCTGGCGTAAAGGAATTAGTCCGGGATTAACAGATTTTGAGGTTAAAACATATTTGAAGAAATTAAATGCAAATACCAAAAAGTAAAATTCAACTCTCTTTTGCTTATTAACCAAAGATTTTTTTGAAATCAACCTTGATTCCTTCACTTTCGATTTCCTGATTGGTGAATTTTTCTTCGCCGTTTTTTGTGGTGACAAAAATCGTGTTGGTGAAAGGCTCGGTAGTCCAAACCGTTCTGATGCCGTGTTCTACTAAAATGTCTGCTTTAGTGAGTAAGTCTTGAATGTTCTGGCTGGCGGAGATTACTTCAATAGCCAAAATGGGCATCACGGGAAATTTTGTTATATCGCGGCGAAAGTTTGGCTGGATTTGCGCTCTAGGATAAATGCAAATGTCCGGCGTAATGCCTTTGTCAATGTCTAAGGTGAGTTCGGGCAATACCTTGATTTCTTTGTTCCATAGAGTTGTTCTAAAATCTCTGCTTGAAATTCTATATCAAAATCATCGCGCGTATAAATAGCTGCGTCAATTTGTCTGCCTTGTCGGAACACGCACAAACCACGCGCACAGGCTCAATAAGCCTACGACTACAGCCAAGACATAAAAGATTGCAGAATAAGAACCCGTGAGCGATACGCACCACGCTAAGAGGAGTGGCCCGACGGCAGAGGCTAACACCGTGAGAGTCTGTGCCGCGCCTTGAATTTTTCCCAAATGCGTTCGCCCGAAAGCCTGACTCCAGAATGTGAAGAAGACCACCATGACAGCACCGCCGACAAGGCCCATTGCAACGGCGTAAAGGGTAACGTGTGTTTCGGTTTTTACGTTTGGCAATGCAATTAAAGAAAGCATCAAGAGAGCCATTGCCAGACTCATCAATTTTTTCAGTGACCAGCGACCCGCGAGCCAGCCGCCAAAGAAATTCCCGACTAGAGCCGTAAGAGCGGTTATTACAAGCGTACGGTAATAGATGTTAGCGTTAAAGCCGCGTTCCGCTAGAATTGATTCGTTAAAGAGAGCTATGCCGGAAGCTATCAACCCGTAAACCGAACTCGAAAGCGCGAAGATCCAGAAAGAGGGTTCACTTAATGCTTGCGAAAAAGTGTATCCTTCGTTTGATTCGTTAATGGTTTTTATTTCATCCGGCGCGATTTCTCCGTCAATCTCTAAGCCGCAACTTTCAGGATTTCGCCTCACAAAGAGAAAAGCAATCGGAGCTAATATCACAAGCAAGCCAACTCCAATCGAAGCCCAGGCCACGCGCCAGCCGCTTGTTTGTACCGTGTGACCTACAATCGGAAAAGCAATCATAAAACCTATACTCAACGCAACCGTGTATATGGCCATCGCGGAATTTATGCGACGGCTGAACCACTGTCCGACAATCGTTATGCTGACGACGGAAAGCGCGCTCTGCCCGAAACCGCGCGTGAGCGTTATAAGTGCAGCAAGGAGTATGTGATTGCTCGTAACGCTCATTGTCAAAACTATTATGCCCAAACCAAGTGCAACAAAAGTTAAACACACGCGGCTGCCGAAGCGGTCAAGAAAACGCCCGACTGCAAGGCCGAAAATCGCTCCGATGATTGTGGCCCATAGATTTATTTTCGCGAATTGAATACGCCCGATTTGTAAATCTTTGATGAGAGGTTCCGTTATTAAACCCAAACCCTGCGTGCGTCCGGGTAGCGTTCCGACCATTGCGAGCGCGGCTACGGCTACGTGTATCCAGCCGTAATAGAACGGCACACGAAAAATCTTTGAAGGCGGGTTTGGCAGTTCTGCGGCAATGCTGTTCAAAAATTCAACCTCCGATTTCCACTAACTCTTTACAGCTCTTAGCGTTTCGTTTCATTAACCACAAACAGACCAGAGCGAGAGAAACAATTATCCCTGCAATGCGTGTCATACCGTATTTGAAAATCACTGTTCCGTTGAAAATCACAAAGAACAAAAAAGTATGAAAAGCTACTGTTAAAATTCGCGGGCGTTGTTTATGAGTTTGCGGACTGAGCCACCACCAGGCGACATCCGACAACCACAAAAGTGTGAAAACATATCCGACATAGACGCCGACGCCCCATGCTTCTCCGACAACGTTCGCCGTTTGTCTTCCCGTTTCCGTATAGGCAATCGAATGACTCCACAAATAGTAATAATTGAAAGCGCAAAATACGTGCGCGAGAAAAAACGCGCAACCGACTGTCCAGACATTTCGTGCAACGTATCGTAAGTCATCGCGTCCTCGCGCAATCAACATCAACGCGACACCCGCAACGTAGCCTGCGAGAGCGAGCCAGATTGTTATTTTAGTAAGCAGTGCGCCATCCAGCATAGAGCGATAATATAAATTGCAAAGCGGCGCGCTGGCTATACGAACGGCGAAACTTTTACGATTAATTTACAAGATTTGTGACGAAGCCTTTCCAGCACATTGGGATCCTAAGCTTAGAATTCCACGTGGACAAGTTGTC